>Ga0222717_10000045_pt1 | contig 98361 bp, 99 predicted proteins | sample C33_18DmetaG_FD_165053 | JGI IMG/M metagenome (GOLD analysis project Ga0222717, IMG submission 165053) | Estuarine water microbial communities from San Francisco Bay, California, United States - C33_18D | ecosystem: Environmental > Aquatic > Marine > Unclassified | place: USA: California... | reverse complement strand
TCCAACTCCTACACCTGTACCGACTGATACTCCGACACCAACTCCAACGGATACGGCTACACCTGTACCAACAGATACCCCTACACCAACTCCAACGGATACGGCTACACCTGTACCAACAGATACTCCAACTCCTACACCTGTACCAACAGATACTCCAACTCCTACACCAACTGACACAGCTACCCCTGTACCAACGGATACCCCGACTCCTACCCCGACTGATACAGCAACACCAACTCCTACCCCGACTGATACAGCAACACCAACTCCTACTCCTATTCCTTATTTCTATCATATGGATAGATGCGATGGGGAAGATGGTTCTATAAAAGTAGTATCACACGGTACTCAGTATAATGCAGGAGACGCATTTAAAGGTAATGGAGATATTTGCTATAGTATTCAAGGTATAGATAATGAAGAAGTAGGCACTTATAACTTAGCTGAATTTGAATCATTTATAGGATGTAACGAATGTTTATATCCTGATGGAACTCCAACACCAACTCCAACACCAACTCCAACTGACACAGCAACACCAACTCCGACTCCTACGGATACCGCTACACCTACACCTACACCGACGGATACCCCTACACCAACTCCAACGGATACAGCTACTCCTACCCCGACTCCTAGCCCAACTCCAATACCATATTACTATCATATGGATAGATGTGATGGGGAAGATGGTTCTATAAAAGTAGTATCACACGGTACTGAATATGTAATTAACTCAGCCTGGAAAGGTAATGGAGATATTTGCTATAGTATTCAAGGTACCGATAATGACGAAGTCGGTACATATGACTTAGCTGATTTCGACTCATTCATAGGATGTAATGAATGTCTATACCCTGATGGAACACCAACTCCTACCCCTACACCAACTCCTACGGATACTCCAACACCAACTCCTACTCCGACAGATACCGCTACTCCTACTCCAACTCCAACAGATACACCAACTCCTACTCCAACGGATACGGCAACACCAACTCCTACTCCTAGTCCAACTCCAATACCATATTACTATCATATGGATAGATGTGATGGAGAAGACGGCTCTATTAAGGTAGTATCACACGGCACTGAATACAGTATAGGAGATGTATTTAAAGGTAATGGAGATATCTGTTACGATATTCAAGGAATAGATAATGAGGAGGTAGGTACTTATAACTTAGCTGATTTCAATTCATTTATAGGGTGTAACGAATGCTTATATCCAGACGGTACCCCTACTCCTACTCCAACTCCAACGGATACTCCTACTCCAACTCCAACAGATACACCAACACCAACACCGACGGATACTCCAACACCAACACCGACGGATACTCCTACTCCAACTCCAACGGATACCCCTACACCAACTCCTACTCCAACGGATACGGCAACACCAACTCCTACTCCTAGTCCAACTCCAATTCCGTATTACTACATAATGGATCCTTGTACAAATAAATCAGTATCTATAAGGGTAGTATCACACGGTACTCAATATAGTGTAGGAGACGCATTTAAAGGTAACGGTAATATTTGTTACCAAATTGCAGGAGCTGATGCCTTACAAAGTGGTACATACGACTTAGTTGATTTTGATGAATATATTGACTGTATTACATGTGCTTACCCAGACGGAACACCAACTCCTACACCAACACCAACACCAACAGATACACCAACTCCTACACCAACGCCAACGGATACAGCAACTCCTACTCCTACACCGACGGATACCCCTACACCAACTCCAACGGATACAGCTACTCCGACTCCTACGCCAACGCCAACAGACACGGCTACACCAACTCCTACGCCAACTGATACGGCTACCCCTACTCCTACACCAACAGCAACTCCAATACCTTATTACTATGTTCTTCTAGATTGTGAATCATCAGCTAACATTTACGGTGTATCACACGGTACTCAATACCAAGCAGGAGATACATTTAGATCTAACGGCAATAATCCAGGACATGATGGAAACTTCCAATCTAGATGTTGGACAATAATAAACACAGATGGTGAACAAAACGGTTCAGAAAACTTAACTCTATATTTTAATCCATATATAGACTGTGATGTTTGTCTATACCCAGACGGGACACCAACACCAACTCCTACTGCGACAGCAACTAATACTCCGGTACCAACAAATACTCCTACTCCTACTCCGACAGCAACTGATACTCCGGTACCAACAAGTACACCAACACCGACTCCTACCCCTTCATCAAAACCAACTAGTTGTTCACAATGGACTGTAACTAATAATAATTTCGGAGATGATGCAGTAATTAAATATGTACCTTGCTCTGGAGGCTGTAATGAATCCTCTCCAGAACTTACCATAAGCGTTTCCGCATTTTCTTCTGAACAGATATGTGTTTGTGACGATACCATACCTTATTGGTGGTTCGGTTCAGGACCTGCAGGAGTTTCAATAACAAACGGTAATGATCCTTGCTTAATCAACGGTGGAGGAGATAATCCAACAAATACACCAACACCAGCACCAACTAATACACCAACTCCTACTCCTACAGGACCTATAGGAGGATGTGTACTTGAAGATACATTAATTACTAAAGCAGACGGAACAACTATTGCGGTACAAAGTATAACAGTAGGAGATAGTTTAGCTGCTAAATCAATTGGGACTTTACCTGAAGATGAAAATCAACTAACAAGCTGGTCAGAAACTAATCCAACTATTACAGATACTACTTCTGATGTTATAGCAAATAGTTTTAACTTTGTTAACCAGGTATTAAACTTTAATGGTACGTTAACAACAAGTACAGAACATTTACATATTATAGTAAGAGAAGATGAATGGATGATTAAAAAAGCATCTGATGTAATAGTAGGAGATAAATTAATTAATTCTTCTAATACACAAATTCTTATAGAGACTATAGAATCAATTTCAGGTAACTTTAAAGTATATGATTTAAATGTTGAATCAAACGATACATATATTGCTAACAATATTGTAACTCATAACGCTAAAGAAGAACCAGAAGAACCTGAGGGTCCATAAAACAATTTAATAATTAAATAAAAATGTGGTTATACAAAAATAAAGAAGTAAAAACAATAGAGGATATGCCTGAAGGAACTTTCGGATTTATCTATGAAGTTGAACATATTCCTACTAATCGTAGGTATCTTGGAAAAAAAGTTCTTATATTTAATAGAACGTTACCTCCGTTAAAAGGTAAAAAAAGAAAAAGAAAAATACAGAAAGAGTCTGATTGGATAAAATACTACGGTTCTCATAAGGAAATTGTTGGGCTAATAAAAGAAGGTAAGCAAGATGAGTTTAAAAGAGAAATACTTCAATATGTACCTACTAAGAAGCTCTTAACATATTTCGAGTGTAAATACCTATTTATTAAAGAGGTGTTAGAACATAATGAATACATAAATGATAATATTCTCGCTAAATTTTACAGAAAAGATTTCGATATAAAGAATTAAAAATATGATAAAACTTAAAGACGTAGTAGGGTATCCATCTCTACAATACCATTTAGACAACAAGCTCTCCTTACACGAGCATGTCTACCGCTATTCTTCCGATGCGTTTATACAATTATTCGCTGAAGCTAGAGAAGCTCTTAGCAACGAGGAAATAGACCTTTCCGAAGAAGATAGAGAATTACTAGAAACAACTGATATCGGAGAATATGCAGATTATAATGGTATGAGAGTACCTCTAGATCTGCCTATGGTATCAACAAAGTATAATCCTCTATATGAAATTGGTTCTTTGATTGATGAGATGATAGAAAATGAAGACTCTATAGATGAAGCAGCATCTATTTCAGACATGATAGATTTTGATTTAGTAAAAGAATTAGTAGAATCAATCGGCGGTCAGATAAATATGGATAAGTTTCGAAAAGCAGTAGAATTAAATAATGAATCATTTGACTATAATGGATTCGATATGATTAAAGCTTCTGTAGACTATATGAATGAAGCTGAGTATAAAGGAAAAAAAGTAGCATTGAATAAACCTAAACGAGGAGGAAGTAAAAAGTTCTATGTTTATGTTAAGTCTAAGAAAGGAAATGTAAAAAAAGTATCTTTTGGAGATACTGGCTTATCAGTTAAGATTAAAAAGAAAGGTGCAAGAGCATCATTTGCAGCACGTCATAAATGCGCTACTAAAAAAGATAAAACTAAAGCAGGATACTGGTCATGTAATATAGGCCGTTACTGGAAATCATTAGGCGGTGGATCGAACTTCTCAGGTTACTGGTAGACCTTACTCTGAAATTTCAGAAAATGGGTACATAATAAGGGAATTTTCAAAAAAGACTCCCTCATTAGAGTTTGTTTGGCATAGAGACAAAGAAGACCGTATTGTTGAAGCTCTAGAAGATAATGATTGGAAGTTTCAACTTGATAATAATGCTCCTGTTCCTATGGATAAATTATTTATACCAAAAGAAACATACCATAGGTTAATTAAAGGTACTGGAAACTTAAAAGTTAAAATATATAAATTATGAAATTATTGAATATACTGTTAGAGAATCAACAATTAGAAGATTCTATTATTAAAGCACTTAAAGCTATATGTGACTGCGATGATATTCATGTTTCAACCGGTGATTACGCAGGAGGAAGAGAAGATAGCGACCCTCTTAAAGGTGTATCATTCGGTAAAGTTAATTTTCTACAACGAGGTGAGTTCGAAGATTCTGTCTGGAATCAAATGCTAGAAAAAATTAAATCATTAGGTCTTGAAATTACACAAGAATCAAACTCCTACGAAAGAGAAATTGGGGAAAGAGATTACTACCCACATATAAAATTCCATTTCAAAAAGAATTAGTTGTTTTTTACCTAAATTATTCGTATATTATATTATAATAGTTACGGACAACCTATGGATTATACTTTCCTACTAGGCTCTATTGAGAATATCTTAGGAAAATCTCATAAAAGAGCTAGAGATAATTATGCTTTTCACTGCCCTTTTTGTAATCACAGAAAGCCAAAGCTGGAAATCAATATGCATACCAACGAAGAAGGACGTAATCCTTGGGAATGTTGGGTATGTCAAACTAGAGGTAGAACAATCCGTTCTCTATTACATCAACTCAAGACACCTAAGAATCAAGCAGCAGAAGTACTAAAATACCTACCAAAAGGTAGTAGTATAGAATATACTGGACTATCTATAGTAGAACTCCCGAAAGAATATCAATCCCTATATTCCGCTTCGACCACATCAGTTATTGCTAATAAAATAAGAAGATACCTATATGAACGAGGGCTTACCGACGATGATTTTATTAAATATAGTATTGGATACTGTACAACTGGAGAATATGGCGGAAGAATCATTATCCCAAGTTATTCTGGATCCAATCAACTCAATTATTTTGTTGGAAGAAGCCATGATGGAAACTATTTTAAATATAAAAATCCAGAATCTTCCAAAGACATAATATTTTTTGAGAACTTAATTAATTGGAATCAACCTATCATACTCTGTGAAGGAGTATTTGATGCTATGGCAATCCGTAGAAACGCTATTCCTATTTTAGGTAAAAGTATGTCTACATCTCTTAAGAAAAAATTACTAACAAGTACATTAACAGACATTTATATAGCATTAGATGAAGATGCTAAAAATGTAGCTTTAAATATAGCCAATGAATTAATAGGGTTAGGATTTAGAGTATATTTTATAGAACTAGCAGGTAAAGATCCTTCTGAAATGGGATTTAAAGCATTTACTAAGTTAGTTCAAAACGCAACTGAATTAGACTTTTCTAAAATAATGTTGCAAAAATTAGATTTATGATAAAGCAAGGAATGAATATTCTTAAACAGAATGAAAAGAAACGATTAGACTTTAATCCTGAATTAAAGCAAATTAACTTTTTAGACAGAAGAGTCTATAAGAGAGGCGAAGGAGTATTTTACCCGTCCGTAACAACTATACTCCAGTATATGCCCAAAAATAAATTCTTTGAGTCTTGGCTTAAAGATGTTGGGCATAACGCCGACCTTATTATGCGTAGAGCAGGTAAACAAGGTACTCAAGTTCATGAAGCAGCAGAACAGTTAATATTAGGTAACGAAGTATCATGGTTAGACGATTATGGAAACGCTAAGTACTCTCAAATAGTATGGGAAATGATATTAAAATTTCATGATTTTTGGACTACACACAAACCCGAACTTATCTCAGCAGAAGAATTCGTATGGTCAGACAAACATAAGTATGCCGGAACAGCAGATATCGTATGTAAGATGAACGGTGAGGTTTGGCTTTTGGATATTAAAACATCTAACAGTGTACATAAGTCTTTTGATCTACAATTAGCTTCTTATGCTAAAGCCTTAGAAGAGTCTAAAGGTGTAAAGATCGATAGGACAGGTATTATTTGGTTAAAAGCTCACAGTAGAGGTCCATCTAAACAGAAAAAAATTATACAAGGAAAAGGATGGAAATTACTTCAAATAGATGATATAGAAAAGAATTTTGAATTATTTAAAATGATATATAAACTATATTCATTAGAACATCCTGTAGTTGAACCTATTTATAATAGTTACCCTACAACTCTTAAATTATAAACCATATGAAAAAATTAATTTTACTACTTAGTACACTAATATTAACAAGTTGTTCTACAACCTGGCGTCTAAGCACTGTTGGATATGATCCTAACTACAGCACAGAGATATTAGTACCAAGTGATGTTAAAATTGATACATTAAATTTATTTCAACTAAGAAGAAAACTCCGCACCGACTTTCGATTTAGACTTGATTACGCAGAGTATGCTATGAGACAACCCCAATCCTTTGATTGGAATAATAGGATTTTAGGTAATAGGTATAACTTTTATAGGCCTTACAATAGATTCGGATATAACCACTATTGGAATAGAGACCAAATGTGGACTGATTGGGCATGGGGATATAATTGGTATTCACCTTATAGATGGTCACCATTTGGATACGATAGATGGGGATACAATAATTACGGATGGAACAATTACTATGGATGGAATACTTGGAATAATTACAATAATTATTATAGAAGAGGTAACGTAGCAAATATTTACGGTAGAAGAAGCAGTATATCTCAAGTAGGTAGACAAGGAATTTCTGCTAGGATAGAATCTCCTAGTAGACAAAGAATAATAAAACCAGTAAATAATGTAGATATAATTGCAAAAGATATTAGAAGTAGAATAAAAATTAATAATAATGATAAAACTATCAACACTAATCCTAGAGGGTACGAAAGGCCCGAAAGTAGTAATAATGGCAGGTGGAGCAGGAGCAGGCAAAACATACCTGTTAAACCAGCTAGGTCTATCATCCCTACCAGTAATCAACCCCGACAAGTTCGTGGAGGATCCAGACCATCCAGCATTCAACAATCTAGGAGCAGCAGCACGGTTAGCAGACAAAGAAGCAGCGGAACTCGCAGATAGTAAAGAGACTTTTGTTTGGGACACTACAGCTTCTAACCCTAAGAAAGTTAAGGAGTTAATAGATAAAGGATACAGTATATACATGGTTATGGTGTATACTCACCCTATGATATCTTATATTTCTAATTTTTCTAGATCAGATAGAAATATACCCGGTTCAGCAGTATTTTCTACTTGGAGAAATGTTTACCAGTTGATATCAGATTATAATAAAATAACAAAAGGAAACCTATCCATACATGTTTCAGATAGAGGAGGTAAATACTCTAAAGAGATAGAGGCTTTTAACACGGCTGCTAAAAATGGACCTACCGGTATCAAAGATTATTTACAGAAATATAATAAAGAGAACAACATAGGGGGTTCATCATTTAGAAAACCTATAGAGCTATCACCAGAGGAACAAGAAGAATTTAATAAAGAAGCAGGTAGCTTAAATTATGATAGAGATAATTACGGAGAAAATAGAGCTGTAGTTAAAGCCTGGAAAGATAAGTACGATAAGAACGGAACAGGACCAGGTGTAGATAAATTAAGAGATGTTCTCAATAAGTATAGAACTAATAAAGATAAACAATTGGGTAGGGAAACAGAGGTATTAGATAATATTGCAGATATGCTATTTAATCCAGTATTTCAAGACTTACTTAAACATTCATCTCCAAAAGAGATAGATCAAAACGTACAATCATTTCTAGCATGATAGCACTATATCCCGGAGCTTTTAAACCTCCCCACAGAGGGCATTTTAATGTAGTTAAGTCTTTACTAGACGGATCTTACAATGGTAAGGTATACGATAAGGATAACTATAAAGATGTTGGAGCAGATATATTAAGTAACAGATCTAACGAAAAACCGAAGATAGATAAGGTTATCATATTCATCGGAGGCGGCGAGAGAAACGGTATAACAAAGGAAGAGGCAACGTCTATATGGCAAATTTACGCTAAACATTTAGGTAATGTTGAGATTGTAGATGGAGAGAAGAATCCAATGTTTGCAGCTAAAGATTATGCAGTTTCTAACCCTGATACTGAATTCGCAGCTGTTACTGGTCTACGGACCGATAAAGACTTTGTGGATTTAAGAAGAATTACTACTTTCAAGAATGCACCAAACGTAAAAGGATTAGCATTTGCAGCAGCACCTGATTCAACTACTAGAGCAACAGACTTTAGAAATCACATACTTTCTGGTAATTTAGATACTATTACTGATTTTTTCCCGGAATCTCTGTCTAAAGAAGAAATATTAGATATACTTACAAGCCTTAAGTCTAAAATCGTAGCAGAAATAATTAAATCCAACCTTAGTGGGTACATAAAACAATATTTCTCAGAACAAAAGGAAATAATCAAAGAACAAGTAAAACCAATTGAGTTAAAAGAGTATATAGGTTCTATATTAGAATATATGCTAGATAACGATATGAATATTCAGCCACTTCCTGAAGTTAAGACTAGAGAAGATGAAGCAAACGCTGAAAACTTTTTTGGTAAAACAGCTTTTTATGATCCTAACAGTAAAGAGATAATATTATATATTACAGGAAGACATCCTAAAGATATATGTAGATCTTTTACTCATGAAATGGTACATCATATTCAAAACTTAGAAGGCCGATTACACAATGTACAGACTCAAGATACTACATCGGACGATAAACTATTAGAGTTAGAAAAAGAGGCTTACACTCTCGGTAATATTACATTTCGCAACTGGGAAGACTCTATTAAAAATCCTAAAGTAAACGAAGAAGTTACTAAAGACAAAATTTTCTGCGATAAATGTACTTGGAGTTGGGAGATAAAAGACGGCGGAGATGATTTATACCTTTGTCATAAATGCTGGCATGATAACACCCCTAAGGAAACACCAATAAACGAAGGAAGATACGATAAGATTGCTAATAGATTATCCGCTATAGCTTTTGAATTCTATAAAGATGTTCATGATAGAGGTGATACAGAAGGTGAATTTGAACTCTCTGTAGGGAATCAAGACCAAGATCCTAATGTAGATATACACTCAAAGCAGTTCGAATTTGATTTTCTAGGTAAGGTCGTTATTTCAGATGATACTTACCAACCTGACGGAGGAGCAAACGCTGGTTTTGATGATGACGGAGAAGAGATCCAACCTATGTTAAATGTTAAGTTTACTATTCCTAAAAATCCTAAATGGTCAGAAGTCTCTTTTGACTTAAAAGATGTAGTAAGACATGAATTAGAGCACCTTACTCAAGACGGAGAAAATGAAAGAAGCGGGAAATATATACCAGACGACAAAATACTTAGGGACCTTATAGACAACGGTCTATTAGATAAGGATGAATACTTCTTACTCCCTAAAGAAGTTGATGCAATGATACAAGGACTTTACTTTAAAGCTAAAAAATCTAAACAGCCATTTAAGGATGTTGTAAATGATTACTTAAATAAAGCACTAACTTCGTTGGAGAATAAAGAAAAAATTCGTATATTGTGGAATAAACGCCTTCCTAAATTAGGCATTAAACAAAGGTTATGACAAAAAAATTAGTTGATCTATTAGAGGCTTATCCTCTAAAAGAAAATAAACCAACTCCTCCTTTCAAAATATATTGCGATATGGATGGAGTATTAACAGACTTTGAATCTCGATTCGAACACTATTCAGGAATGCATCCACAAGATTACGAAAAGAAACACGGTACACCTGCATTTTGGGAATTGATTGATAATAAAATTGGAGTTAAGTTTTGGATAGGAATGGACTGGATGCCTCAAGGAAAAATGCTTTGGGATTTCATCTCTCCATATAAACCAGACTTACTCACCTCTCCTTCTAGACATAATAACTCTAGATTAGGAAAACAGCTATGGGCTAAGAATAATCTTAATCCTAAGCCTAAAGTAATAATGGCATATTCTAAAGATAAACAAAGATACGCTGATAAGAATAGTATATTAATAGACGATAAGAAATCAAATATAGCTGAATGGGAAGCTGCCGGAGGAATAGCAATTCGTTGTAGAAAAGGTAACTCTTCATTTGTAATTGAAAGATTAAAAGAACTTGGTTATGAGTAAAGAATCACTCCTTAAAAAAGAGTTTAAACAGAGCGATGTACAGAGAGTAAGGAATATTGTTAACAAAGACTTTACAGCTTCTACTAAACAACAAACTGGTTACTCTAAACAACAGTTGAGATATAAAGAAGGAGACGTATGGGAAGAGAATGGAAAACAGTGGACGATTAAAAACGGTCTTAAGCAGAATATTACTAAACTAGACATAGCTAAAAAGTCTGTAAGAATACCGTTAACTTGCCCTCAATGTAATGGGTCCATGAAACATCATCTACATAAGAAAATGTATAAGATTCACGGATTCTGCTTTGACTGTACTGTTAATATGGAAGCAGCTTTAAAGGATGCTGGTTTACTAGAGCAGTACGAAAAGAGGATGATAGAAGGAAACATGTCAGCATTTGGAAATGACATGGAAGCTTGGGTATTATCTGAGCTTGCTAACGACGGTAGTTTTGTTACAGAAGCAGGAGATGTTGAAGATTGGAATGGCATGTCTAAAGACTACAAAGACAAAGTCCTTTCAGAATTAAATAAGTATCTTAAAGTGTTGCGTTCTAAATTATAGTGTATATTTATTAGAAACATTTTTATTTCGATTATTATGACTCAAAAGGATTTATTAGAATCAGTTTTGCATGAACTTAAGCATATTAAGACACATATGCCAAACGGAGAGCTAAAACAAATGCAAAAAGATATGGAGAATCTGAAAGAAGATATGTCCGACTTAAAATATACCCTACTAAACCCAGAAGATGGAGTTATAGTTAAAACCAATATCAATACTAGTTTTCGTAAAGATATGGAAGCTAATGAAAAGCAATTTCAAATCAATATGATTGAACTGGAGGAACTTAAGAGATGGAAAAACGGAGTACAGAAAGCTCTGTGGATTATATTCGGGCTACTAGCAATGATTATAGTCAAAACACTTTCTGAAGTAGCTAACCTACCTACATAGAAATGACAAAACTTACTTTAGCTCAAATGATTGGTGAATTACTTGCTTCCGAAAACTTTAAGGATGGTAAGAAAAAAGGCAAGTCTAGACCCGGTAGAGTAAAAAAATCTGGCGCTAGTTGTAACGGTTCAGTTACATCACTAAGGAAGAAAGCAAAGAACGCCTCTGGAGAAAAAGCTAAAATGTACCACTGGTGCGCTAATATGAAGAGTGGTAAGAAGTAAAATAACTAAGAAAACATCTATTTATATTATATAAGTATATAACATTAATACTATGACCTACGAAGAGATCAAAAATAAACTCAATAAATGCGAACGTTCATTAGAAGCATTAAGAGCAGGAACTCACACCCAAATCGCTAATATACCAGTCCCTCAAGCAATTACTCAACTAGAAGTAATGAAAGAAGCTTTAGAAAATGAATTGGTAATATTAGAACAAGAAAAAACAGCTTTTGTAAATAATAGAGCAATAGAATATGAAGATGAAGAAGAATTAACTAAGTTAAAAAATAATTCTGATGTAGAGTCTATTAAGACAGCAAAAGGCAAGAGAATAAAAGAACTCTTAGACCTTAACGAGACATTATACGAAGGTATTAATCTTTCAATGGAAGAAACAAAAGCAGTAGCTAAGAAAGCAGGTGAAGCTCTAATAAAATCCCTTAAAGCAATGGGTGAAGGTATGAGCGCTGCTAAAGCTAAAAAAATAGCACCCGGTAAGTTTACACTAGAAGTTGAGTTTAAGAATAATAATATAAACACCTATGAATTTACTATAGATGAAGCGGATAAACTTTACTTAGAAGATCCTGATTTTAGAAAAATGGTAGGTCAAATAGGAGTACAGCCTTCCGGAGAAATAGTATTGCACGTTGATATTGTAGCAGGTAATCTAACTAGAGCTATCCAAAGCAACTTAGGCGAAGACTATGATCCAGATAAAGAACAAAAAGATGATGAAGAAGATCATGGAGTAGGGTATGACGACGAAGGGCGTCCATTAGGTGAAGGTGAAGGAGACGACCACCACTACTTGAAGGTACCTAGTGGAGAATATAAAAAAGCACAAGCTATACTAGATCAGAACATTGACCCTACTTATGTTAAGATGGAGGTAGTTGATAACGATGGAGCTGGTAATGTTATATTCTACTTTATATTTAAACATGAAGACGGCTTTGACGATATGTATGATGACTCAGAAAACCCAGATTCTGAATTTTATCAAGAACCAGATGAAGATCCACAAGCATTTATTTACGATGCTGTAATGGATTTAAGAGCTAACGATATTACCGTAACAGACTCTTCTGCTGATTTAGACGAAGCAACAAACTTGAACGACCCAGTTCTTATGAAAATGAGAGCTGCTAAAGATAAACTCGCTAAAACGAGAGCTGCTAATGCTGGTAATGATGGTAACGATAAATTCTTTGATAATGCTAAAAAAATAGCTTTCCTTAAAAAAGAAAGAGAGCAATTAATGCGTGATATGGAGCAAGAAGCTGAACCAGAAGGTGGGCCAATTGCTGATGAGTATGGTGATAAACTAAATAGAATCGATGCTGCAATAGCTAAACTATCAGGTAGAAAAGAAATGGACTACGATACTGCAGTAGGTAAAGTAAACGAAGAAGAAGGACACTTAGTTACCTTTGGATACGATTTAGATAGAATAGAAGATGTTGTTAAACATCTGCAGAGTAAATATAAAGAAGGTCAAGATTTTGAACTTCATATAGGTAGAGGAGATGATTTACCTAACGCAGTAACTTTAAAGAATCCTGCATTAGAAGATGATCATGACTTAAACGATATGTTAAACGCAGCACAAAGCGATCAAGATAGATACGATGCTTATACCGACTACGATCAACGTAGAAAAGAAGACGACGATTACTATGAAGATCCAGACTATTATAAAGAATCTACCGATAAAGATATGTTAGAAAAGAAAAGACCTGGTTTATGGGCTAACATAAATGCAAAAAGAAAACGAGGTGAAAAACCTGCTCATAAGAACTCTAATGCCCACAAAGATGCAGTAGCAGCAGGTAAAAAAATAAAAAAAGAAGAAGTACTAGACGAAGCATCAATTGCTAAAATACATAAAGCCTTAGACTTAGTTAAGGTTAATGTTAAAAAGCATCTTGAAATGTACAAAAGCGGAGATGATGCACAGAAAAAATTATGTGTAGTTCAGTTAAAAGCGTTAAACGTACAGAAAAAACAACTAGAAAAAATGCTTGACGATAAAGTCGCAGGTACAGGAAAAGGGCAAGAATTAGATGTTAACGAATATGGAGGTTCTGCTGCAAGAGACTTAGACGAAATATTCGGAGCATTAGGATATAGACAAGGTTTTGATGAATTTATAGAAGATAATCCCGGATGTGTAGAGGTTATAATGGAATGGATTGGTAGTATTAGAGACTTTCAACAAACATTATCTCAAGAATATGATAATGAAGAGTTAGAGAATTTAGGTTTCTACTTTGGCGATGATGATGAATATAATGAATCCTTACATGAAGGTAGAGGAGATTTAGATACTATTGTTAGAGTAATAACTGATATGGCTAATGAAGACGGTACAACAACTAAAGAAGCAGCCTTAGAAGTAATAGAAGCAATTAGACATGCTTATATGATAGATGCTTTCGACGAAGGAGTCAACGAAAGTCTAAACCCAGAAGTGTCAAAAAAAGTAGCACAATTTATTAAAGGGTTAGCTAAGAGATACGACTATAGCGAACAAGATGCTGTTTATGCCATCATGGCAGCTCTTAAACAAAGAGAGTTTGACGGAGTAAATGAAGACGTATCAATGAAGATTGGTAAAGTTGTAGCTATAAAAAAATATAATGCAGTTAAGAATCAAAAATTACCTGTAGATGTAAAAATAACCGACTATATTAAAAAACCAGGCTCAAAGGATTTTGTAGAGTATGAACATAAAGGAAAGAAAAGAAAAGTTTCTATTGACGTATTCAAATCTATTTTAGCTGAATCTAAAAAAACATTAAAAGAATATACTGATAATAGTTTTAAAGGATCAGAAGTAATCGACGATGCTAACAAAAGAGGTCCGGATATGTTTGGTAAACAGATATTCGCAGATCTACTTCCTAAAGGGGTAGCTAGTGAAAACGATGCATTTGAAGCTTTAAAGAAACACGATAAGAGTGGTATCAAAGCTAGAATGGGTCAATACGCACCAATGTTTGTTCACATGCAATATCATAATTTAGAGCATGAAGGTGAAAAATATAGAATGCATCAAAAACAATACTACAATAGTAACTTTAAAGATAGAGATCCAGACTTTAATCCTGGCGTATCTGTAATTACCTTAATGAAAGTAGATGAAAATGATGAGGGTAAAAATTTAGGTGTTATTTTAGTTAAAACAGATCAGTATGTACAAGATCTAAGAAACTTACCTGGACTAGGAAAGAGACATATGGAAGAAGCTACTAGACAAGACCTAGGAATGACTTCATCAGTATCTAAACGTAGAGCAAAAGCAGAACTTAAGAAACCTGGAAATGATGGTTCTAAAGTATACGGTTTAGATAAAGACGGCAAAAGAGTACATATTAAAAATATCAATGATGTAGATAAATTTAAGAAGTTTGAACTTGACGCTGATTTAGATGAATCAGGTCCTGGATTTGCTCACGATTGTGCTGCTAAAGTAGTTCATGAAACTTACGGTAAAGGCAAATGCATCCCGGAAAAACATACACTAGTAAAAGAAGGTAAAAAGTATGTAGTCACACATTACGATGTTTTATTTGAAAGCGGAAAAACAGTAGAAGATATTCCTGTTAGTGAATTAGATATTAAAACTACTAACGAGCACTGGCATAAAGGATACAAAAAGAAAAAGAAATAGTATGCATAAATTAGAAAAACTAATATTAGAAGTATACGGTCAGTTTAATGAAGCTGAAAAGGATAAAGGAACGTTTGGCTTAGAAGAACTACCAAAAGCCTTTAGAACTTCTTTAGAAAAACGCTACGGAGTATCCGAATGGCCTGATAAGGATTTTGTATCTTCGGATATGAAAACATACTTTAAAACTGATTCAGTAAATAAAGATACAGGGCAAATAGGGCATAAAATTATTAATCTACCTTCATTCGAAGGTCTATATACTAACTATTCTGATATTATCAAAGACATTAAAAAGTTAATGGGAAGCGATGATATAAGAACAGATAAAGCAGCACGAGAGCTTTTCGAAATACTTAAAACTAACTTCAGAAAACTACAGAGGTACCTTAGAACAGAAAGACCAGACCAGTATGAACTTATGAAAATGAGACGTACTATGGAAGAGTCCGTTGCTAAACTAAAAGCACTTCCTATCATTACAGAATCTCTTCTTGATGAACTTGGAGAAGCAGAAGAGGAACCAGCACCCGAAGAAGAACCAGATAATACTGCCGCACCAGAAACAGTATTAGAAGACTCTACTGATAAAATTTTAGCTAAATTCCCTACCGTTAAAGCTGCTATAATTAAATTACAGACAGAAGACTTTAAAGAATTTGTTGACTCAATTGATTGGATTTCCCCTAGACCATCCGCTTTTAGAATAAACTTAAAAAATGGTCAAGACTATATTCTTAAATGGACAGGTAAGACCTTCCAAGCAGAAATACTAGGTAAAAGGTATGTACTCTCAAATATTGCAGAGTATCAACAAGCTCTTGATAAACTATCAATTTTATATAAAGAAGCACCAATGACTGGAGCAGGAGAAGGAGAACCCGTAGATAGTGATTCCGGAAGCGGAGGCGGCGGAGGAGATTTTCCTGGAGAAGAAGGAGGCGCAACAGGTGATACCGATACCGGTGAAGAACCAGTAGGAGATGATGGCGCTGGAGCAGATTTAGGAGGCGAAGAAATAGATTTTGAAGAACCAGCAGAAGAACCAGAAGCATAATCATATATGAATCTTATAGATAAAGTTTTATTAGAATGGTCCTATAAGACCAAAAATGGATATCCTGACATTAACAATCAAGAGGATCTGGATTTGTTTGAGTCTATGTTCGGTTTTAATCTTAACGAAGCTTATACAGAATTCCCAACCTCACCAGATCAAATCAATAACCCTAAAATACAAGAGCTTTTTAAAATAGTAAAAGCATTCCCTGGATTAAAAATAAATGATCCAATAGCATTAGATCCTAATAAGAAAAATAGCCCTAAAATAACAAGGAGTTTAAAAACCAATAGAGAGTTTATAACACACTTAGAAAAAGGATTAGGTATTGAAATAGAAGACGTTAATGAATTTATTAAATGGAATGGCCTTTCTATAAGTTTTGGAGAAGGTTCAAGAGGAGGTAGAGGAGCAAATAGTAAAGGATTAAAATTTGAAGAAGAAATAGCTCAAGATTTAAATAACTTTAAAGATGGCATAGAAGATTATATACATTCAGAACTAACTAAATCTATTATAGAAGAATTTTCATTAAACCCTACTAACTTTAATGTTAAAAATGAAGGCGGCGAGAATAAAAGAAGACCTTTACAATTTACAGAGAAAGGTCCAATAGTAGGATTCACAGGAGAGAATATAGCTGCTACGTTAACAGATTTAACTATAATTAAAGGAGCAGAAAAAATTTACCTTTCTTTAAAATTCGGTGGTACTCTAACATTTTTTAATGCAGGAGTAGCAGTCAGTGTTTTCCCAAAAGAAGATTTTCTAGACGGAAAAATAGATACACCTGATGGAGTAGCACTACTGGAGACCTTTGGAATTGATAATGAATTATTCTGCAGAGTTTTTAACGAGTATAGAGAAGATAAGACAGGTACCAACTTTACAGAATACCACAAAGCTACTAATGATTACGATAAAGAAAAATTATTTAATTTAGTCGAAAGCGGTATAGGCACAGGGTACTTTATGTTAAAAGGAGGTAAGAAGACTGAATTTTTCTTCGTTGGTGATGAGTATAACAAACAAGCATCAGAACCTATATCTGGTATAGAGATACAATACGGTGGTCAAACAGGTATTGGTAAAAGAATAGACATTGTTTTTGAATCAGAGAAGTATAGGTTTAAAATCAATATTAGAAACAAACAAGGCAAATTGTATCCATCACATATAATGTGTGATTACAAAGCAAAATAGTTATGGCACAGGACATAAAAAAGATAATAGCACAAGAGTATATCAAGTGTGCTAAAGATCCAGCATACTTTATGAAAAAGTATTGCTATATACAACACCCTACTAGAGGTAGGATACTTTTTGCTCTATACCCTTTTCAAGAGAAAGTTTTACATTTATTTAGGGATAATCAATATATCATTACTTTAAAGTCTAGGCAGTTAGGTATCTCTACTTTAGCTGCTGCATACAGTTTATGGTTAATGTTATTTCATAAAGATAAAAACGTATTAGCATTAGCTACTACACAAGCTACAGCACGTAACCTAGTATCAAAGACTATGTTTATGTACGATGAACTTCCTAGATGGCTCAAATTACCTGCTAAAGAGAAGAATAAATTATCACTTAGACTAAAGAATGGATCAAAAATTACAGCTAAATCTTCTAATGCCGATGCTGCAAGGTCAGAGGCAGTGTCACTATTACTTATCGATGAGGCAGCCTTTATTGATAACATTGAAGAAACGTTTACAGCAGCACAACAGACGCTAGCTACAGGTGGACAATGTATGGCATTATCAACTCCTAACGGTATAGGTAATTGGTTTCACCAAACATGGGATAAAGCAGAAACTAATGAAAACAGCTTCTTACCTGTCAGACTACCCTGGACTGCACACCCAGAGCGAGACCAAGCATGGAGAGATCAACAAGATAGAGACTTAGGTCCTCGAATGGCAGGACAGGAATGTGACTGTGATTTCTTAGCATCTGGTGATACAGTCTTCGAACCTGAAGACATGTCTTTCTATGAAGAAACATATACTAAAGAACCTTTAGAAAGAAGGGGCATAGACGGTAATTTATGGGTATGGGAAGGTGTAGACTATACTAAATCATATATGGTTACAGCAGATGTTGCTAGAGGAGATAGTCAAGATTATTCTGCATTTCATGTATTTGAAATAGAAAGCTGTACACAAGTAGCAGAATATAAGGGTAAGATATCTCCTAAAGAGTACGGTAACGTATTAGTAGGAATAGCATCTGAATATAACGATGCACTATTAGTTGTAGAAAATGCTAATATCGGCTGGGCTACTATAGAACAGGTAATAGAACGTCAATATAAGAACCTATACTACAGTTCTACATCACAGATGGAATCAGTCGAATCCTATATGAATAAGTTTGAAAGAGATAAACTTGTACCAGGATTTACAATGTCTGCTAGAACACGACCATTAGTAATTGCTAAGATGATTGAATATATAAGAGAGAGAGGCGTAACTATACAATCAAAAAGGTTAATGATGGAAATGAGAGTTTTTGTCTGGAAAAATGGTAAACCCCAAGCACAGGATAGATATAACGATGATTTACTTATTTCCTGTGCAACAGCACTATATGTTAGAGATACTGCACTTAGACTACGTCAACAAGGAATGGACTTAGCTAGAGCTCAACTATCTTCTTTTAACAACTTAAATGCAAGAAATAAGGCTATTATGACAAATGTTGGTAATCAGCAAAATAATCCTTATATTGTAGATACACCGGGAGGCAAAGAAGATATCTCTTGGTTACTTAAATAGAACTATTTATATATAAATTAATACCGGATGGCGGACACTACATTATTTGGAAGGCTGAGGAGATTATTCTCTAACGACGTAATTATACGAAACGTTGGAGGTGATGAACTAAAAGTAGCCGATGTAAACCAGATACAGCAAACAGGTAAATACGAAACTAATTCATTAGTAGATCGTTTTACTAGACTATATTCATATAACAATAGGAATGTATATAACCCAAATCTTAACTACCAGACATTAAGAGTTCAGTTATATTCTGATTATGAAGGAATGGACACAGATCCTATCATAGCCTCAGCTCTAGACATTATTGCTGATGAAGCTACGGTAAAAAACGATCAAAACGAAATTTTAGGAATTAAATCCTCAGACGAGAATATCCAAAAAGTACTCTATAATCTATTTTACGATGTATTAAATATTGAATTTAACCTTTGGTCATGGACTAGAAATATGGTTAAGTACGGTGACTTTTTCTTAAAATTAGAGATAGCTGAAAAGTTCGGTGTATACAACGTACTACCTTACACGGTTTACAATTTAATCAGACATGAAGGTGCTGACCCAGAAAATCCACAGAAGGTAGAATTCGAATTAGAATTAGACGGTATAGCAGCATCTGCTGACCCTAATTACAGAAGAGGAAATAATAAGAATAAAATTATTTTTGACAATTATGAAGTAGCTCACTTCAGATTACTATCAGATACATCTTATCTACCTTATGGCCGCTCTTACTTAGAACCAGCTAGAAAGATACATAAACAAGTTACCCTTATGGAAGATGCGATGTTAATTCATCGTATCATGAGAGCACCAGAAAAGAGAATGTTCTACATAAATGTTGGTTCAATACCGCCTAATGAAGTAGAGCAGTTTATGCAAAAAACTATCAATACCATGAAAAAAACTCCTTATATGGGAGAAGATGGTCAGTATAATCTTAGATTCAATATGCAAAATATGATGGAAGATTATTACTTACCTGTTAGAGGTGGTGATAGCTCTACAAAGATAGAAACTACTAAAGGTTTGGAATACGACGGTACAAACGACGTTCAGTATTTACAATCTAAGTTATTTGCTGCATTAAAAATTCCTAAAGCCTATTTTGGTTATGAAGGTGAATTAAGCGGGAAAGCTACTTTAGCAGCAGAAGATATTAGGTTTGCAAGAACAGTAGAAAGAATCCAGAAGATAATGGAATCAGAACTTACTAAGATTGCCCTAGTTCATTTATATACACAAGGTTTTACAGGAGAATCTCTAACTAATTTTGAAATTAAGTTAACTACACCTTCAATCATATTTGAACAAGAAAAAGTAGCACTACTTAAAGAAAAAATTGATTTAGCGAATCAAATGAAAGATTCTAAATTATTCTCTACAGATTATATCTACGAAAACATATTCGATCTATCTGAAGATCAGTATATGCAAATGAGAGATCTAATGAGAGAAGACGGTAAACGTACATTCAGAGTTTCACAAATTGAGGCAGAAGGTAATGATCCTGCAAAATCAGGTATTTCTTACGGAACCCCTCACGATTTAGCTTCAATGTACGGTAGAAGAGCTACATCTACTCCGAAAGGAGGAGGTGAAGGTGAAGTACCAATGGGTTATTCTGAAACTGAACCTAAACACGGCGAACCTGGACCAGAAGGCGGTCGTCCAACAGAAAAGTTTTCAGTTTATGGAACTAATGACGGCTTAGGAGGACGTGATCCTCTTGGTCAAGACGGTATGAAAGGAGGGTATCCATCAGATAATGATAATGTGATGGAAACCTTTAAAACACAGGCTATATACCATAAGAATAAAGAATCATTTAAGAATATTGTATTTAAACAAAATCCAATCGTTGAACCAGATCTTCTAAATGAAGATAACATTAAGGATTTAGGAAAATAATACATATTTATAATAGTAAACGTGTATAATGAAAGTAAAACACTCAAAATTTCGAAATACAGGTCTTATATTTGAATTACTTGTAAAACAAGTAGCTTCTGATACTCTTAATAATAGAGACTCAGCTGCTGTAAGTATTATACGTAAGTACTTTTCAAATAAGACGCCACTAGCTCAAGAATTCAAACTATATGAATTTATTGGGAAGAACCGAACTGTATCTCAAACTAAAGCAGAAACAATTGTATCTACAATTACTGAGATATCTAGAAGACTTGACTACAAGTCTATTAAGAAGCAAAAATATGCATTAATATCAGAGATAAAAGAAAATTATAATATAGAGGAATTTTTCGCTATACAGGTTAGAGATTATAAAGCACTAGCTGCACTCTACTGTATGTTAGAAGCTCAAAACGCCGATACTTTATATGATCCTAACACTATCATTGATAATAAAATGACATTATTAGAGCATTTAACATCTGATAGACAAAATCAAAACAACGTTAAAGATACTATTATTGAAGATTACAGTAAATATGATAAAGACTTACGTTTACTGACCTTTAAAATATTGTTAGAGAAATTTAACGACAAATATAAAGATCTACTCCCAGAGCAAAAAAATATACTTAAAGAATTTATCACATCAGTTAACTCTACTACTAAGTTGAGAACCTTAGTCAATAGAGAATTAGCAGGAATAGCAGAATCAGTTAAGAAGTACTCTGCTAAAGTAAATGATGATGTAGTTAAAATAAAGTTAGATGAAATCTCTAAATCTATCGTCCAAGTTTCTAATAAAGACAGAATCAACGATAGTCATTTAGTTAACTTAATGCAATATTACGAGCTAGTTAATGAGTTAAAATCATTATGAAAAGATCAGACATAGTATCTTTAGTTAGAGAAGTAATACAAGAGTTAGATGAAGCTAACGTTACAGGTGGTACAGCTACCTTTACTCCTGGTAAGGGAATGAACTACGCAACGCCTAATGCTTTCGGTAAAGATAGAAAAGCTAAGGAGGCACTAAAAAAACAAGGATACAAAGAAGCATAAAAATGAAATACAACACAGCTACAGAGAAATTAAGAGCCGTTAACGAAGGTAAAATGGCTAAAGGAGAATTTGTAAGACAGATGCGTCTTTCATTTCCTAACTCTATAACACAATTTAACGGATTTAAAGATACAGTCCAGATCCTTAAGAACAAAGGACTTGTTTTTGAAGATTATAAGAAAGAAAATAATAATAAGAGTTATTCTTTTTCTGATGAGGCTTGTAATAGAGGTATGAGATACGAACTAGGATTATTAGGTATCGTTACATACGAATTTAACTCTGATGAAGACGTAGTAAAAAGAGCTAAAGAAAGAGCAATAGCTAATCTTACTAAAAACCCTCTACACTATATTAACTTAGTCTCTGGAGAATCAGCAGTTGTTGATAAAAACGATAAATCAAAAGAAGTTAAAAGAGGCGCTGCAGATACAGATACTTTCAACGGTTTAAAGAAAGCTACATTAAAAGAAGAAGCTGGTGTGCCAACAGCATTTGACGACCAAAGTATGGATGCTTTACTTCAAATTATTTCGAAATATGTTGAAGATCCAGATAATGCAGAGAAAGCAGTACAGCAAGTTGATGATCAAGGATTAGATTCTTTATCACCAGAGTTAATTGCTAACTTAGATAGAGACCCAGAGTATAAAGCATGGTATAACCAACTTCATAATATAAAAGAAGCAGATCCTATACCTACTCAACCAGGTATACCAGGAGAAAGAACAGTTAACCATGATAGAAAAATGGCAATGAGAGGATGTATTGATGCTTTAACTATACATGGACACCCAGATTCAGGACATAAAGTATCTACAGATGATGCTCTAGCATTTATTAGAACTCATAAAGATGATATTTTTAGCGGAGATATAGATTGTAGTGATCCTGCTGATGTTTGGATGAATTATGATGAATATGAAACTATCAATAGAGATGATGTATCTTTAGACGAAAAAATGTCTGATGATGAAATGGCTCGTATTAAAAATTATAATTCTGAAGAAGATATAGTTACTCCTTATAAAATTGGATCAGGCTATACTAAAAACTTTGATTACGAAGGGATGTTAGAAACAGCTCTAAAGATAAGAGTAAATACCCCAGTAGAGACTATGGAAGCTATCTTTGAAGATTTTACAGATGTAAACTATCATAGAGAAGGCCAACATCTATCTTATGCTATCGATGCCTGTAAAGAAGGAGATAAACAAGAATGTTTAGATCACATAAGAAATTTTAAAAAAGCAATAAAACAAACATTACTTCAAATGTCAGAAGGAGGCTTATACGAAAGAGAGTTAAGTGAAGAAGATTACGGCGCTTGTCCTGATTGTGGAGAAAAGAAACATATGCTAAGAGCATGTGCTTCATGTGGATGTTCAGAAAATGCTGTCTACGAAAAGAAAGGTACAGACCATGATGGTGATGGAGACGTAGACGGTGATGACTATAAAGCTGCTAAAGATAAAGCTATAAAAAAAGCAATGGGTAAAGATGAAGTAGTAAGAGAGAGTCTTAAAACTTTAATATCAAATATACTTTCAGAAGATACTCTTAATGAAGCTGCAACTAATAAATTAGCAGATTGGGGTTCTTCTTACGAATCATTTCCAGGAGTTAAACCTATTGTAAATGATTTAGAAAACATTGTAACAGAAATAGAAGCTTTTTACGATAAAATTGGTGAAAAGATAAAAAGTACTTTTGCTAAGACAGCAGACTTTCAAAATGATGAAGGATTAAAAGTAGGAGCTTTTATAGCGCCTTCTCTAGAAGCTGCTTTCAAACAAGATCTTAGACCAGTAATCAAAGGAGGGTTTACCAAAAAAATAGAGCTACCTAAAGTAAGAACTATTACACAATCAGAAATAGATGCTCATAACTCCGGTGAAAGGCCATTAGGAGAATTAGAAGAAGAACCAAAACAAACGGTATTCTCACCAGCATCTCCTACAATAAATGGTTCCCTTAGAGAATCTTCTTACGGAAAGAAGAATAAAAAATAAAATATCATGGCACAATTACTAGTAGACGTTACACCATTTAAACCTATTATTAGAGAATCTAAGGATAAACCTGGAGTATTCGAAGTAGAAGGAGTTATGCAACGAGCAGTTGCTAAAAACCAAAATGGTAGAACATATAGTAAAGCAATCTTAATGAGAGAAGCCGAAAGGTATATATCTGAGTTTGTTAAAAATGGTAATGCGTTTGGAGAATTAGATCATCCTGAATCTCCTGTTGTCTCTCTAAAGAACGCTTCACATATAGTAAAAGAGTTATACTGGAAAGGGAACGACCTTATGGGACGCGTAGAACTACTTAATACCCCTTCTGGTAATATTGTTAAAGAGATAATCAAAGCAGGACATACTATAGGTATCTCATCAAGAGGAACTGGTTCAGTTCAACAAACAAACGAAGGCACTCTAGAAGTACAGGGAGACTTTGAGCTAGTATGTTGGGACTTTGTATCTAATCCATCTACCCACGGTGCTTTTATGAATCCTGTAGCACTACAAGAAGGTAAAGGAACTCAAAACAGATATTCAAGTTTAAATTCTATTATCAACGATATTATTAGATCTTAATGAAGTTATCTGAACTTATTTTAGAGAGTGATGAAACTCAATTAGGAGCTCAATTAGCCAAAGCAATAGAAAAAGAACTAGAAAATAAAAAACCTGTTCAAGAAGCTTTAGGTGTAGTAGGAGTAATAAGTTATATACTTCTAAGCAACACAGTAGCTCATATGATATCCGGAATGGCTAAAAAGATAGCCAAAAAACAAGGATGGGATAAAGTAGAAGATAAATCAAAAGCTATTTACGACTGGACTCACAAAAATGAAGAAGCATTCATGTCTCCTATTAAAAGAGTGTTAACTGTAGTTCTAGTAGGTAAAGCTAAAAAATACTTAGAACCTGTTACTAAAGGAATATACGCTCTGCTTATTTTTAGTATGGCAGGAGCTTATGGAGGTGAAGCTATACAAGCATTAAGAAAATCATCTTGGGGTCAAGGAATATTTAATACTTTAAAATCTTTCGTTAAAGGAAAAGAAGTGCATACTATATTCCGAAACATACTTTCAGACATAGGATTAGCCTAATTTTTCATTTTTCGTAATTCTTATATATTTATATACGAATATGCAGTCATCTATACTGCATTAATATTTTTATAAACTTCACATTATAGCTCTTAATAGCTATACCGAAAATCACAATTTTTTTTAAAATGGCAAACAAAGAAATGTTTAAGCAAGCTATTGCTGAGGCAAAATCTGTACGTGAAGCCGCTATTGCGAACGCTAAAGAAGCTTTAGAAGAGAGTCTTACTCCACATCTAAAAGACATGTTAGCTGCTAAACTTCAAGAAATGGAAGATTCCACACAAGAAGAAGAAGTAGTAAACGAAGTTGAAAAAGAAGCTGAAAAATCTGACGATAAGAAAGATGAAACAGTTGATGAAGGAGACTATTCTAAAGACGACAAAAAAGAAGAAGCAATAGAGGAAGATCTAACAGAGGTTGAACCTGCAATGGAAGGCGACGAAGAAGCTGAGGATGATTCAGAAGAATCTGAAGACGAAGCTGAACCCGAAGTTGATGCTGAACCAGAAGCTGAGGAAGCTGAAGAAATCGATGGTGACGAAGATTTGAGTAAATTATCAGTTGATCAATTCAAAGACATGATTAGAGATATCATAGCACAAGAAGTAGGCGGAGACGCAGACTTAGGTGCAGATATGGACGGTGGTGATATTGAAGGATTAGGCGATGAAGCTCCATTAGAGGAACCAGGACTAGAAGCAGAACCAGAAGCAGAAGGCGAAGAAGAAATCGACCTAGACGAGTTATTAGCAGAATTAGAAGCAGCAACAGAAGAGCCAGTCTCTGAAGATACTGCTAACGAAATTCCTGCTGAAAGCGATACTAGTGAAAAGAACGTTAACGATACTTTAAAAGAAGATCTTAAAGGAGCACTTGATACAATTGAGACTCTTAGAAAAGATTTACAAGAAGTAAACTTATTGAACTCTAAACTATTATACGTAAACAAGATATTCAAGGCAAATAATTTGGCTGAATCTCAAAAAGTTAACATCATTGCTGCTTTCGATAAAGCGGAAACAGTAAAAGAAGTTAAATTAGTATTTGAAACGGTTTCTGAAAATGTAATTAGTACAAAGAAACAAGTTTCTGAATCAAAAGTTAAGGGTCTTGCATCTAAAGCTACCGGAATTACTGCTACTAAACCAGAAGTAATTTCAGAAGTATCTGACACTGTCAGAAGAATGCAGAAACTTGCAGGTATTATCAAATCATAATTAATAAATTAAAATTCTAAAACAATGGAAATTAATAACCTATTAGAGAGCTCAAATACTTACAAAAGTATGCAAGCTGACTCTGCTAAATTAGCAGAAAAATGGGGAGCTAGTGGATTGCTAGAAGGTATCAAAGACAACAGACATGCAAATAACATGGCTGTAATCCTTGAAAACCAAGCAAAACAAATTGTCGCTGAAGCTAACAACACAGGAGCATCTGGTACAAGTACTGGATTTTCTGCTGGAGCAGGTGAGCAGTGGGCAGGAGTAGCTTTACCATTGGTGAGAAAAGTATTCTCATCTATCGTTGCACAAGATTTCGTATCTGTACAACCAATGAACTTGCCTTCAGGGCTAGTATTTTACTTAGACTTCAAATACGGAGACACTAAGAATGGAAGAACCGACGGAGAAAGCCTTTATGGTAATGTATCTGACGCTAATTCTAAAATCGGAAAAGACGTAGACGTAGCAGGCGGTATGTATGGTGCAGGTCAATTTGGCTACACTATCAATGACGCTTCTAGTTCTGTAGCAGCTACAGTAACAACTGGAGTAGCATCTGGATCTATCAATCATGAAGTAGGATTATCTCCTGCAGATTATGATTTAGTTTCTATTGCTCTACCAGCAGGTGCTGACGCAGAAGGAATTAGAGCTTTCAGATTAGCAGGTATTGCTAACTTCCCTCAATTTACACAATTGAATGGAGCTAACGTAGAATTCGTAGTAGCAACTGGAGCAGCTGGTTCAACTGGTAACAAAGATTTAATCTACCACTTACAACCATCTGACAACACTAGAGGTGACTATGAAGCAAATTCTGATAGAGCAGTTGAAAACTTAGCGATTCCAGAAATCGACGTTCAACTTGCATCTGAGGCAATTGTTGCTAAGACTAGAAAGTTAAAAGCACAATGGACTCCAGAATTCGCACAAGATCTTAACGCATATCACTCAATCGATGCAGAAGCTGAATTGACTTCACTATTAAGTGAGTACATTTCAATGGAAATCGATCTAGAGATTTTAGATATGTTGATCTTAGGTGCTAGAACAACTGAGCACTGGTCTGCAGAAAACAACAAAGTATGGAACGGTTCAAACTGGACTAACTCTACTTCTGATTTCTACAATACTCAAGGACAATGGTTCCAAACTTTAGGAACTAAAATCCAAAAAGTATCTAACAAGATTCACCAGAAAACTCTTAGAGGTGGTGCAAACTTCGTAGTAGTATCTCCAAACGTTGCAACAATCCTAGAATCTATTCCTGGATATGCTGCTGCAACAGACGGTGATCAAATGGACTTCAACATGGGAGTACAGAAAGTTGGTTCTCTTGCAAACAGATTCAAAGTTTACAAGAATCCTTACATGACTGAAAACATCTTATTGATGGGTTACAGAGGTTCACAATTCCTAGAAACAGGAGCTGTATACGCACCTTACGTACCATTAATGATGACTCCATTAGTATACGATCCAGAATCTTTCACTCCAAGAAAAGGTTTAATGACTCGTTACGCTAAGAAGATGATCAGACCTGAATTCTACGGAAAAATCTTTATCTCTGACTTAGCTCAGATCTAAGATTATTCTTATGAATAAATTAAGAGAGGCCTTCGGGCCTCTTTTTTTTTGTCTATTTATAATTAAATTACTATATTACAATTAAGGTTATAAAAAAAGGTATATTAATTAAAATAGAACTGAATGGCATCAAACCATCATACTGACGATGTATTCGTCAAAAAGAATCGCCCTAAGCGACCAATTAAGTTCAATGTAACATTAAACGAAGAACAAAAAGAAGCAAAAAAGTTAATACTAGAAGCTCCAATCACAGTAATAAAAGGAATGGCAGGAAGTGGTAAGACACTAGTAGCAACTCAAGTAGCATTAGATTTACTATTCACTAAACGTATAGATAAGATTATCATAACAAGACCTACAGTGTCTAAAGAAGATATAGGTTTTCTTCCAGGAGATATAAGAGAGAAGATGGATCCTTGGTTAGCTCCAATATATCACAATTTACATATGCTATATAATAAGGAGAAAATACAAAAAGAATTAGACGAAGGTAGAATAGAAATTGTACCATTTGCATTTATGAGAGGTAGAACGTTTCTAAATTCATTTGTAATAGTAGATGAAGCGCAAAACGTTACTCATAATCAAATGGAAACAGTAATAGGTAGACTCGGTAGAGGATCTAAGATGGTAATTTGTGGAGATATGGCACAAATAGATTTAAAAGATAAAAGAGAAACTGGATTTTCTTTTCTCTCTAGAGTCGAAGAACAAGTAGAAGGCTTTAGAACTGCCTCATTAGAACAAAACCATAGACATAACATTGTTGCACCTGTATTAAACGTATATAGAACCTTCAGAGATTAGTTACTATTTATAATAAACTATCGATAAATGGCGAACATAAATATTTGGAACGGTTCCTGTACTTTTACACCTGCAGATAACCCTACACCATTCGGCTTTTATGATTCTGATACTGACTTTCAAACAGAAGCACCTAAAGTAGCTTCTTATTGTGCTAAAAAGTTAGGTTATCCGATGATGGACGTCGAACTAGAATGTCAAAACTTTTTTGCTGCCTTCGAAGAAGCTGTAACGGCTTACGGAGCAGAAGTATTTGCTAACTTAGCATCTCAAAACTTCGGGTCTCTGTCAGGAGGATCTCAAGCACAAGCTATAAATACTACTTTAATTAAACCTTCATTAGAAGAAATGATTAGAGCATCCAAACAGTATGGGATGGAAGCTATGGTTGGAGGATATACTGAACTGTATACTGGATCGATAGAATTAGAAATAGGTAAACAAAATTACGACTTACAAGCAGCTATCAATTTATCAGATGCACCTGGTGTAGCAGAGATTAGAAGAATATTTTACGAAGCACCTCCTGCTATTATGAGATATTTTGATCCATTTGCTGGTACCGGTACAGGAGTACAAGGATTAATGGAGGCATTCGACTTCGGTAAATTTAGTCCCGGTATCAACTTTATGTTAATGCCAGCTTCTTACGATATATTAAAGACCCAAGCTATTGAGTTTAACGACCAGATAAGAAAATCACATTACTCTTTTGAAATACATAATAATAAATTAAGAATATTTCCAATTCCTAAGAAAGTTGGTAAGTTAAGATTTGAATATTACCTAACAGCTGAAAAAAGATATATAGATGACGGATTAAATGTATCAGCATCAGCATCATCACAAGGAGGTTTTGGAGGTAATGCAGGAGGATCATCTGTGATTACTAACCTTTCAAACGTTCCAACTGAAAATCCTACTTATGCTGAGATTAACTCTATAGGTAGACAGTGGATATACAAATATGCAGCAGCAGTCTCAAAAGAAACTTTAGCTTACGTTAGAGGTAAATACACAACAGTTCCAGTACCCGGCTCTGAAGCAACTCTTAATCAAGCTGACTTATTAGCAGATTCTAGAACTGAAAAAACTGCTCTCATAGAAGACCTTAAAGCAATGCTGCAGACAGCTTCAATGAATTCACAGTTAGAGATGCAAGCTGCACAGACAAAATATATAAACGATGCTCTTGCAGGAGTACCTAATACAATATTCATAGGGTAATGAAGTTATCTGATATAATTTTAGAAATTAACTATAATACCTATGAGGCTATGGTTAAAGTTACATTTGGAGAAGAAGGATCTGAAGGGTATGATGATGCTCTTAGAGCAATGCCCGGAGTCACCACAGTAACAGTTGCAAGCCAAGATAAAGAATCTAAATTAGCTACATATAAAGTAAAAATTATAAGCCAAAAAGATTCTATTGAAGCATATAAAGCATTCAGAGATAATACGGTTGCTAAATACGATAATATAATAGCTGTAGAAGTAGGAGAACAGACAATAGAAGAAAAGTAATGATATTCGGAAGCAGTAGAGATTTTGATTTATTAATTAATATTAATAGAGAGCTATTAAGTGATATAGTTGAACAAGAAGTTCTGTACTATAAAATTAGCTTGGACGATACTGTTGCTAACATATATGGAGAATCATTAGATAAATCATATATGGAACCAGCTAAGTTAAACTGCTTTATAACTAGAGGTGATCAAATTATAGATGTAGATGACTTTGGACCAGATTTAGGTAGAGAAGCTTCATTCGCATTCATAAGACAAGACTTAGTTGATATTAATGTAGTACCAGAAGTAGGAGATATATTAGTATGGTCGGAAGATTACTACCAGGTTGATACAGTAAGAGAGAATCAATTAATGTTAGGTAGAGATAAAAGCTATAACCTTACCGATTACGGTAAAAACTTCGGCTCTTCTCTTTCTATTATAGTTGATTGTCACTTAACACGAAGAGAAGTAACAGGAATAGAGTAGCATGGCAGATAGAAAACCAATACCGAAAACACAGAAACAGCTTTCTCAAGAAAGTATTACTCCTAAAGTGAGTGGTACTAAAGCTCCGTCTTCTAATAAGAAGAGAAGAGAGCTACAACGAACTGTAATAAATGATACTAATAAGAACTTCTCTATAGGAATTAGAGATATAGACGAAGCTATATTTTACTACTTTAACAATGTAATAAAACTCTCCGTCATTCAGAATAACTCACAAAAGAATGTACCTATTCTATATGGTTCTCCGGAAAGATGGAAAGCAGTACAGAAAGACGGTTTTTACCGAGATAAAAACGGTAAGGTACTTACTCCATTATTAATGCTTAAAAGAGATTCTTTAGAGAAAAATAGAAACTTAGGTAATAAGATGGATGCTAACAATCCGATTAACTACGGTATATTTGAAAAAAAATATTCTAAGAAGAATGCTTATGATAAGTTTTCAATTCTCAACAATAGAACTGAAACAAAAGAGTATCAAGGAGTAGTTATACCTGATTTTGTTAATATGAAGTACTCATGTATCATATTTACATCATATATAGAGCAAATGAATAAATTAATTGAAGCTATTAACTATGCTTCTGATTCATATTGGGGAGATCCTAATAAATTTAACTTTAGAGCTCAGATAAACGACTATGCCACTACTACTGAAGTAGCTCAAGGTCAAGACAGAACAATTAAAACAAGTTTTACCATATCTCTACTAGGCCATATAGTACCAGACTCTATTAACGCTACTTTACAGGGCTCTAATAAGTTCTTTTCTAAGTCTAGAGTAAATTTTGGTATGGAAACAGTATCAGATATAGCAGTAGTGGATAGAAATAGAATAGCAAACAATAATACTAACCAGACTCGTAGTAGATTCTACGATAAAGCTGGAGATAGTTTATCAATAACAACAATAGAAGAATCAATGACAGCAGAACAGAAAGAATATGTTTCACTAGAACGTATGTATACTAGTAATAACAAAACTGTTACTGTAGATAGTGCGTCTAAAACGATTACTTGGGAAAATACAACTATATCAACACCACCTTCAGGGTTCCCCGATCTCATACCAGCAAATTTTAAGGTATTTATTAATGGACTAATTGTCGAAAGCGATGCAATTACGTCTATTGAACAAATCGGTAACGGTGTTGTGGTTTTATTTAACGATGGATTAGGGTTTGATATATCTGATACAGATGAATATTCAATATCCGGTAAATTTACAGCATAGATGGCATTAATACAGTGGAAACAGATAAGCCCGTCATTAAACGGGAACGGAGACATAACAGGATCGTTAAATCTTTACGGATCACAGACGATTACTGGGGATCTTACTGTGGACGGTACTGTATCTGCACAAGCTTACCACTCAGAGGTAGTTTCTGCTTCAATACTATACGAAAGCGGTTCATCTAAGTTCGGTAATACATCAGACGATGTACATTCTTTTACTGGTTCATTAAATCTGACTGGTTCTATACTAATTAACGGTGTAGGAGTAGTTACCACACCTGAATTTAATGCATTTAGTAGCTCAGTTGCTTCTTCAGTAGGGTCAATAACTACAGACTTTGATGATATAACTAATAAACCTGAATTAATATCATCTTCCGCATCAATCATAGATATACCCGGTAAAAAGATACAGTACTCTAATGTATACCCTACAGAAGGTGATTTACCTAGCGCTAATCAATACCACGGTATGTTTGCACACGTTCATTCTACTGGAGCAGGGTATTTCGCTCATGCCGGTAATTGGATTAAAATAGCAAACTCAGGTTCTGTAAGTACATTAATAGATTCTGTAAGTAGCTCATTAGCTGCCTCTATATCTTCTATATCTACAGATTTTGATGATATTACTAATAAACCTACATTAGTTTCCTCTTCAGCACAGATAGATTTAAGTCTAGCCACTGGCATAGCAGCAAATGCAGTATCAGCTTCCTATGCTGTAAGTGCATCTTACGAGATAATCACAGAATTATCATCATCTCATGCAGTAAATGCCGACTCAGCCTCTTTTATAAGCGATACGTTTATTTCAGAATCAGCTGTTAGATCAGGATTCGGGAATACTAACTATAATGGTAATAGAATAGTATCTAATACACTACTACCAGACCTATTTAACAATACTTTCAATGCAGGAACAAGCGGAAGTGTAACAGAATTCTTAGATAAGATATTCTTTCCTAACTCTGCACCTAATATAACCTCTTCACCTAACCTTAGTATATCAGAATACACGGTTGCAGGTACTAATATAGCAACACTATCAGCTACAGACCCAGAATCACAGTCATTAACATGGGGAATTGCTAGTTCATACTTAGATAATAAAGTAAGTATAACAAATTCAGGTGTTCTTTCATTGGTAACCTTTGCTTCAGCTTCTATTAATACTATAGATAGAGGAGATGGAGTACTGGCACATCAAATTCCGATAAATGTTACGGATTCTTTTGGTGCTGTAGGTACACAAACAGCTTACTTAAGAGTTAATCCTAACACAGCACCGGTATTTAGACAAGGATCTACGGGTGGATCAATAATTAACTCTTATACAACATCAAGAAACGAAAATGCTTCAGCAGGAGAGGTAGTTAGACTATACTTTACTGATAATGAAAGCGATTCAATAACTATTACCTCTAGTTCTATAGCAGGAGACCATTTTACAGTAAGTAAATCCGCCAATTATGTATCGATAGTACAGGCAACTTCTTCTTTAGACTACGAGACTACTTCATCATACTCATTTAACATCACTGCTGCTGACGAACACTATGAAGCAGGACTTGATAACGACTCGATTACACAACTTCCAATAACTATTAATGTTACAGATAATGTGATACCGACTATTAACAATCAAACATTAACCGGTTTTAGTGAAGATGTAAATGATGGAGTAACTTATAAGGATATAGTAGCTACAGACCCTGAAGGTGATACAGTAGTATTTACAAACTTTACTTTTTTAGAGGCTTGGTACAATGGAGGGATAGTTTCACCTGGATATTACACAGGAACAAGCCATTCAAACCCAGACGAAGATCCATTTCAAATGTCTTCCTCAGGAAGAATAACAAGAATTAGTAATAGCTTTATTAATTCAGATAGAATCGATGAGTATAGATACTCTGTTAAGGTATCTGACAATTTTAATACTACCTTTAATACAGCTACAATCACAATTCCTATAGCTGATGACTTAGCAGCAGCAATAAGTAGCAACACTCCTTTCTATATTATAGAATCAGCACTTACAAACGATTTTGTAACCAGTAATGCATCTGGTCAAGCTGGTACTAAAGCAAAATTTACCGCTAATCAATCTGTAAACTGGAATGTAAACAGCACTTCCAACTTATTTAACATAGATAACTCAGGTAGAATTAAATTAGCTGCAGATATATCCGGTTCTTATGTAGCAGGAGCATCCTTAGTAGGATCTGTAACAGCTTCTAATAGCTTTGGTACTGTAACTGAGCAAACCTTTACTGTAGCTGTAACAGATAATGCTGCACCTACACAGAACTTAACTCAACAGACTGCTAACTATAATACCAATGGAGCATTAGCAGGTAATACATTAGATACAATAACATTTAGTGATCCGAACGGTGACAACATAGATCATTCAACATTTACATTCTCTGGAGCAACAGGGTTAGGGTACTACTATAACGCAGGTACATACTTTATAACTGCTAGTTCTAACTTAAGTGCTGGAAATTATAGTTATACCATTTCTATTAAAGATGAATATGGGGATGATACTTTAGTTGCAAATAATACAATAGCAATACAGCAAGCTACGACAGGAAACCTATCAACAAACGGTAGTTTCTATATTATTGAATCAGCTCTTAGCGGAACTAATATAGTTACTAATTCAAACGGCCGAACAGGAACTCAAGGCCAGCTAAGTGTTAGTTACTCACCTAATTATAATAGTCAATATGTCCAAGTTTGGGCATCTAGTAATAATCAAATAGCAATAGATACTAACGGTAGGTTATCAATAGCATCTAACGTAAGTGGTTCATCATCCTCGGGGGATATACTAAATACTACTATAACCTGGACTGATCAGTACGGGAATACTAATTTAAGTGGAATAACTATAGCTGTAACTGAAAATGCTGCACCAACTGCAGCAATTGGATACTATTCTAATAATTTTAACACAGATAACGCTATAAGCGGAGCAAATTTAATGTCGGTTAATATTTCTGACACAGAAAATGATACTCCATTTACTTTAACTCTATCAGGTACAAACTCTAGCAGCTTTACAGCAGTATCTCAAAATGGAACCAATTCATCTTACATTATTCAAGCTAATGGACCATTAACAGCTGGAAGCTATAGTGTAGATATAAACATTACAGATAACTTCGGTAAAAGTAGAACATATAGCAGAACAATAACAATAGATCAGAGTTTAGAGTTTGGTAGAGCTCTAGTATATACATTATCCGGTAATAGAGTTTTAGGACTTAGTAGTAATTTTAACGGTACAACTGGAATCACTAGTACATCTACTGCTACTCCTACATTAATTACCGGTACAAGTACAAATTCACCGTATAATGGATTTCAATCTGGTTCTTTAGGAAATAGTTCTTTTTCAGTTGGAGGAGGAACGGTTACTAGGAGAGTAGACATAGACGGATCCGCAACATATAATTCTGTTGACAAATTACTTCGACAAGAAGGAAGCTTTGCTGCAGGAAACGTACAAGAACAAATATTTATTTTAGTACCCTCTAATTCAGACCTAGAAGGAGTACCGACATCAATAGGACAATCATTTTCTGGAACAACTGTAGGTGAATATGTTTTTAATGTTAATCCAGACTCAGCCGGTTGGACTAACAGCATAAATGGAGCAGAGATACATAATCTTCCTCTTGAAAATTCATTTGATGGATATAGTAATTGGTATGTTATTGCAGGAACTGCAACTCAAACAGCTAATACATTAGAATTAAGATTAACACCGAGCAGTGGATCTGCTCCAACGAATTAATATAAGAGATGCCATTATTTAGTCAAAAATTAGATTTAACAACAGCTGCTAAAAATGCAGGTACAGAGTTAGCTGATGTTACTCACATAAAAGGAGCTTTTAAAGTCTATGATACTTTTCAAGCACTTCTAAGTGAATCAGTCTCTCGTATATCTGATGATCAAATTGTTTTCGTTTCTAGCGACTCTAATTTGTATCAAGCAACAGTACATCAACCTGACTATGTTAACACTTATGCTCCTTCAGCTTCTTGGTTAGAATTTAATGCTTTCGCTGGAGATATAAAAGGTGTAACACCGGGTGCTGGACTATCTGGTGGCGGTTCAACAGGTACTGTTAGTTTAACACTAGATACCGGCTCAACACATTTTACAGACGCTGTAACAAATTTATCAACATCCGGTATATTTTCAGCAACAGGTTCTCTTTATTCAACTACTAATAATCTAGTAGTAACTGGTTCTTTAGAATTAAATTACGATGGTGTATCAACACCTCTTAGTATAACTTCTGCATCGACAGAAGTATTTAAAATTAATCAACAAGGTATTATGGTTCTTGTTTCACAAAGTGCAGTTCCTGATCCAATGTCAGGCGGTATTTACTTTGGTAGCGACGGTCATTTTTATTTTGGAGTTTAACTTATATGAACATATTTATAAACAATAACAATTATTAACAACCCTTTTAAATTCAAAATTAAAAATTATGGCAGAATGGAAAAAGGTCGTCGTCTCGGGATCCTCCGTAGCTCAATTAGTAAATGATGCAAACTACCTCGCAGAGGGTGGTTCTGGTGCAACACTTTCTGGTTCGTTCAATGGAAGCTTTACGGGTGACGGCTCAAACTTAACAAATGTAGCCGCTAGCTCGATTGCTTTCGGAAACATTACAGGAAAACCGACATTAGTTTCTTCTTCAGCTCAAATTACAGCAACTTCAACAGCTGGATTTGAAGAAGGAGTAGAAGACGTGATCGGTGCAGCGATAGTAGGTGGTACTAACATTACAGCAACATATGATGATGCTGCTGGTACTATTACAATCGATGCTGACTTAGACGGTGACATCACAGGTGTATCTGCAGGAGCAGGTTTAACTGGTGGTGGTACTACAGGTGACTTAACACTTAATGTAATTGGTGGAGACGGTGTAACCGTTAATGCTGATGAAATCGAAGTAACAGTAGATGGAGCTTCAATCGAACTATCAGCAACTGATGGTACAGGAGCAGTAAGAGTTAAAGATTTAGGAATTAGTGCAGGTAAAATAGCAGCTGATGCAGTTAACGGTGACAAGATTGCTGATAACTCAATTAATAGTGAGCATTTCGTAGATGGAGCTATTGATACAATTCACATTGCTGATGACCAAGTAACTGCAGCTAAAATTGCAGATACAACAGTAACAGCAGGATCATATGGTTCAACTACAGCTATTCCAACATTCACAGTTGATGCACAAGGTAGATTAACAGCAGCAGGAACAGTAGCAGTAGCTACTAGTTTAGGTTTGGCTGGTGATACCGGTACAGATACAGTAGCAGGAGGTGAGACAATCACATTTGCTGGTGGTGCAGGATTAGATGCAGTAGTATCAAACAACGCTGTAACATTTAACATTTCTGATTCTTCAGGAATTGTTTCTGCTTCAGCATTCACTTCTCCTTCTCAAGGTACTGTTAGAGCTTCAGTAAATGGTGCTAACACAGACGTTGATACAGGATTACAGACAGGTGATTCACCTACATTTGCAGGATTAACATTATCAGGAGATGCAATCATTTCCGGTGATCTTACTGTAAGTGGCGATATGACGTATCTTAACACTACTAACACTGCAATTACAGATAAATTCATTTTATTGAATTCAGGTTCAGCTAATCCAGACGAAGGTGGTTTCATCATCGACGAAGGATCAGGTGTTGGACATGCTTTCATTTATGACTCTGGTGATGGTAGATTTGGTGTTAATCAATCTGTTAACAGTAATACAGCAACAACAGCTAACAGTGAAGCATATGTTTCTTTAGTAGTTGATCAAGACAATGTTGCTCATGACATTGCAGATACTGAATACCACAAACGTGGAAACATGAAAGTTGATAGTAGCGACGATATCTTCATTTATGTATAAACTTTTTAAGGAAGGCGGGGAGCATAGAGCTCCTCGTCCAACCTTATTAGTCGCAATATAACAGTAATATAAAAATACAGAATCGATAATGGCATCTTGGAAAAAACTTATTGTAAGCGGATCGCAAGCAGAATTAGCTAATATTGATGTAACCAACGCAGTAACCGCATCCTTTTTTCAAGGAGATGGTTCAAACTTGACTAACGTAACTGTTTCTCAAGTAGCAACTGTAGAGGATACATTCACTAATGTTACTTCTAAAGTTATTACACACAATTTTAATACAGACAACATTATAGTATCTGTATATGATAGCAATGGTGTAATGCTTATCCCTGCTTCTATTACGTTGACAAATAGTAATACTGTTACTGTAGCATTCGACCAGAATACTTCTGGACATGCAGTAGTAGGAAAAGGAGGTCATATAGTATCAGGATCTACAGGTTGGGATTATATTTCAAATATTCCTGCAGGCTTAGTATCTAGTTCATTAGCCGGTACTAACCAAGGTCAAGTTCGTTTGAATGGTTCTAACGTTAATATTACTACTCTACAAGAGTCATCTACTCCAACATTTGCAGGGATGACTATAACTGGAGACTTAACAGTCGAAGGAGATGTTACTACATTAAACACAACTAACTTATTAGTTGAGGATAAATTTATTTTATTAAACTCAGGTTCTGGTTCTCCTAATCAAGGAGGTATAATTATAGATGAAGGTTCAGGAGCAGGTCATGCATTGATTTACAATAATACTGCTGCAAGATTCGGATTCACAGGTTCTTTAGGACATACAGCAGCTTCTGCTACCCCTGATGCTTTTGCATCAGCAGTTGTAGATATAGATGCCGGTCATTCAGACGTACCAGAATATCAAAAAAACGGTAACGTCAAAATTGACTCAGGTACTATATTTATTTATGCTTAAAAAATTACTCAAAAAAATGGGATTGGTTACAAAAGGAAAGACTACTATAAAGGAACCTAATACACTAGAAAATTTAAAAAAGATAGAAGGTGTTTCTATCAATACTCTCACAGTAGAGGAAATTAACTTTATCTTAACTAAATTACGTTCTGCGAACTACATTGGTTCTGAATTTGAATACTTCTCTAATATCTGGATTAAACTTACAAAGTTGAAAGAGCAGTAGTTTGCTCTTAAGTATTTATTTCTTATATTTTATAGACTATTTATAATTAAAGCTAATTATTGGCCCGTAAGGGAAGTGGACTCATTTAGAGTAGCCAACCGTAAATAGAAGTAACATGCCAAACTGGAAAAAATTAATTACTAGCGGCTCGAACGCTACCCTAACATCTTTAAACGTTACAGGAGACATTTCTGTAGCTGGTTCTATAGCTCGATATGATCAAGCTATTTCAGGCAACTCTTCCTATACAATTACCCACAACCTTAACGAAGACTATCCAATAGTACAAATATACGATACAGATAAGCACCAAGTGCTTCCTGCATCAATAACTGCATCAAACGCTAATACAGTATCCCTTGAGTTTGACTCAAACTTTACTGGTAGAGTAGTTGTAAAAAAATAGTTACTAATGATTGAAGTTGCATATTTATAATTATAAATTTAACCACTAAGATGAGAATACACAGCCCATTAATGACCAACGCTCAAGCGACAGGATCTTTCTCTGGTTCCTTTACAGGAACATTCGACGGGGATATACAAGCAGATTCAGTTGCCTACGCCAACGTATCCGGAAAACCAACGCTCCTATCATCCAGTATACAAGTAAACTATAATGATGTAAGTAACTTACCTACACTTTTACAGTTAGGAAGTACTTCTACTTCAGCACTTGCTGGGAACACTACAACTATTAGTAATAGTCAAGCAACAGCAATTTCTACAAATTCCGATAAAGTTGGAATAACTACTAGTCAAGCATCTGCAATTACTACTAATTCAAATAAGGTAGGATATACAGACGCATTAGTAAAAACAAAATTAGACTCAGAAGGAGTTATATCTGGTTCATCTCAGATTGATATTCATAACACAACTGGGTATGAAGCAAACGAAAATATAGATCATTCAGACATTACTATTGGTAGTGGATTAGGTTTGTCTGGAGGAGGTACAATAGATACTAATAGAAGCATATCATTAAATACTAGTTCTACTCACTTTACAGATGGGGTAAAAAGTAAACTAGATAGTGATAACGTACTTAGTGGTTCAGTAACAGATATAAAATCATTTTTATCTATCACATCAGCTGACATTTCAGATGTAGCAGCATTCTCACAAACAGGTACTTATAGTGGTTTGAGAGCACAAGGTACTACTAAAGGAGATGTAGGATTAAGTAATGTAACAAACGAAAGTAAAAGTACGATGTTCGCATCACCTGCATTTACTGGTAACCCAACAGCACCTACACAAACCGGAACTGATGACTCTACTAAGTTAGCAACAACAGCATTTGTACAGGATAGAGTAGATACTATAATCGGTACTGCTGGTTCAACGTTAGATACACTAGGAGAACTTTCTGCTTCATTAGCAGATGATCAAGATGCTTTATCTTCATTAACAACAACAGTTGGCACTAAATTAGCTAAATCAAGTAACTTATCTGATTTAACAAATGCAACAACTGCTAGAACTAACCTAGGTGTAGATGCAGCTGGAACTGATAATTCAACAGATGTAACTTTAGCGAACACAAATTACTTATCAATAACTGGACAAGAAATTACAGGAGGTACAGTACCAGTAGCTAGCGGTGGAACAGGAGCAACTTCAGCAGGTGCAGCAAGAACAGCACTTGGAGTAGATGCAGCAGGTACAGTAAACTATTCTTTACCGACTGCTACTTCATCGACAAAAGGAGGTGTAACAACAGGATACACCACAAGCGGTAACAACTATCAAGTTCAATCATCAGGTACAGATATTTACGTTAATGTACCATGGACAGATACTCAAAATACTAAAAGTGATTTAGGGCTAGATACAGGTGATGATGTAACATTTGGTTCTGTAAGAGTAGACGACGCAACAGCATCAACTTCTAAGACTACTGGAGCATTAATTGTAGACGGTGGAGTTGGTATAGGAGGAGATATAAACGCAGGCGGTGATGTAGTAGCTTATGCTTCTTCAGATGAGAGATTAAAAGATAATATTCAATTACTTCCAGATGCTTTAAGCAAAGTAGAAGCTATAAGAGGAGTAGAGTTTGATTGGAATGAGAAACAAAATTTGCACTCTGGTCATGATGTAGGAGTTATAGCTCAAGATATAGAAGCAGTTCTACCTGAATTAGTTGAAACAAGAGATAATGGATTTAAAGCTGTTAAATATGAAAAATTAACAGCAGTACTTATAGAAGCAGTTAAAGAACTCTCTGCTAGAGTAAAGGAGTTAGAAAATAAATAAAAGTTATTAAAAATGGGTTTCATATTAAATGTTGACTTGGAAACAAGTGAAGGACCTTCGCACGAGGTATATTGCCGAATCGAAAGTCTTTCCTACAACAAAGTAACAGCTGAAGTAAGATTTCAGTTAACATACTGGCTTGATAAAGATCACGCTATTAAGTTTAACAGGACTTACTTAAGTGAAGAAAAAAAGAATGCAATAGGTATAGTACAGGAAAGGGTACTTTACTTTGAAAACGATACAAGCGACGGGGTAGAAGTTTTACTACCGAATTTTTTAACAACACCGTTAGTAAGTATAAAAGAGGTTGAAAAACCAATATATGAAGTACAAGAGTTAGAGAAAGATGCTCCTTATGTGAGTTTCGATGAAAATGGAGAAGAATTGATTAAATACCGAAAGGTAGTTAAAGAAGAAAAAGTTAGAGTAGGAGTAGAAAAAATTGAAGAAGAAGTAATCGACAGTACATTAACTAACGATATATTTGGATTCTGCTACAATCACACTAAGAAAGTATTAACAAAATGGTTGCCTGAAGATAAAATAGAAACAGTGAAGTAACATGGCAGTATATACCTACGGAGGAAATAACATCTCATTTGATACTTTTGAGACATGGTCAAACGGAATTAGTGAATCTCTTCAAGAGAAAAGACTAACCACTGCTGTACAGGACTTCTATCCAGTAAACTCAGCACCTTTCTCTGTATCAGAATTTGCACCTAATACTTCTATATTCTATGGAGTATTTTCCGCAGGTACAGGAGGAACTGTAAAATTAACAGCTCCTTACTCAGTCACAGCTACATCTTCATTTACAGCTAAAAACGTATTAATTAGTTCTTATACGTTAACAGCAGTAGCAGAAACTTCTTACCCTTACGTTTTTCATTCATGGAGAACAGCATCTGGAGGAGGAGGTTCATCTCTAAGTAACTCATCAACGTTAACATTAGATTATACTGATCATACATCAGTTACTCAGTTTTATGCGTACTTTACAACTACTCATATAAACCCCGGTGACACTAACTTCTAACGAAGTATAAAAAAAAATAGTTTTGAAAATAATTTGGGTTTTAGAAAATATCGATAACGATAACCAGTTTTATAGTAAATTAAATATACTACTTTTACTATCCTCTGTTAGACTATGGAAAAGAAATAATCCAGAAGATAACTGTGTACTCTATACAGATAATCTCACTAAGGAACTTTTAATAAATGCTAACGTACATCACTTCTGGAATGAAATAATTATATTTAATCCTAATCGTAATATTAATAGAAAAGTCTTTTGGGCAGCAAGTAAATTAGAGATACTAGCTCTACAAGACGAACCCGTTATTATTATGGATAACGATACTTTAGTATTTAAACCTATTAAAAAGTACCTTGATCTCAACAAAGTTTACGTATGTAATTTTGAAGTAGGAAAAGGATACTATCCAACAGCAATAGATCCTTTCATACAGAAATTATCCTATAAGAAAAGATGGAAAACCAGATCAGTAAACGTCTCTTTTTTAAATCTCCCTGACCCTGATTTTACCCAACGGTACGCAAATAATAGTATAAAGATGATGGAAGAATTTACATCAATGGGGGTCCCACATTCTCAATATCTAATTTTTGCTGAACAACTACTCCTAAAAAGCATGTTAGATGAAGAAAAAATAGAACACAGCAGTATAATTGCTACTAACTGGGACTGTAAGAAGTGGGAATGGGGTGAAGATCACCACAACGGACTATGGAGCATGATTGATTCAGGTACGTACTTTAAACACTACGGACCACTAAAGGGGTGGATAATTGAAAGCAAAGCTGATCAAGATTACGATACAGAAATAAAAATGTTGGAAAATTGCATAAATTTTCCTAGTTTAAACTTATATATGATTAACAAGAAGTAATGTCAATACTAGATAGAGAATATATCAGACAGTTAATTACTAACAACCCTATAAAAAAAATAGACGGAAACGGTAAAGAGTATACTGAATTTGAAAGAGTTCCTTATAGGTGGACTCATGGTTCTACAGATTACCATTTAGGTGACGGACTGCTTATATACTCTATAATCCAATTGATGAGATATAAAACATGTGTATGTCTTGGTTCAGGAGGTGGATTTATTCCTAGGATAATGACTCAAGCTAGGTATGATTTACATAGTCAAGGTATATTCGAAGGCAATAATGACTATAATCATGGTGATATAGGCGTAACATACCTTGTAGATGCTGCTAACGGAATTGGTGGTAAGATTGATTACTTAGATGAATCATCTCACTTTAGATACCAATTTTGTCCAAGGTTCATTAACGACACAACAGAAAATGCTTTCTACAATTATTTTGTAAAACAAGAAATAGGAATAGATTTTTTGCATATAGATGCAGGCCACTCATACGAAGATGTTAAAAACGATTTTAATCTATACTCTAAACTATTAAACCCAGGTGGGATTATATCTATTCATGATACAGACGAAGTATTTCAAAAAGAACTTATTATAACAGAAGATGAAAAAGAATATTATGAAACATTTGATGGACCTCCTAAATTTATAAAAGAAGTCAGTTCTGAATGGAAGCAATTTAATTTTTTTAATACAGGTAATCATCCTACTAAACCTTCCTCAACAGGAATAACACTTTTTCAACGTGCCTAATCTAGTTACAGTTGTCGGGGAGAACACACACATACTCCCACATATGTTAAAACACTATGGTGACATGGTTGACAAGATGTATATAGTAGTATATAGACAATCAGATAATGATACAATATTAGAGGAGATAGAGGAACTAGGTATTAAACCGTATTGGGTAGTTACAGAACCTAAATACAATTGGGAAAGAGTAACTCACATTTACAATACAGTAAAACTTAAAAAACCTAACGATTGGTGGATAGTTTCGGACGATGACGAATTACAAGTATACCCAGAACCGATAGAAGATATCATAAAAAAATGTGAAGATAACAATTATGATTTTGTTACAGGAGGATTTATAGACCGAATTGGTAGAGACGGCAACTTCCCTAAAGTAGATACCAACTCAGATCTCCATAATACTTTTCCATTAGCAGGATTTTTCAGGTACCCTATGAGTAAAGCATGTCCTAATAAAGTAACAATGATGAAAGGGTATCAAAAAGTAACACCAGGTCAACACTACGCACTTTTCGACGACGGTACAAACAGTTGGGGCACTAAACACCCTAAAAGAATGCCTATAGAAGAGTGTTTTGCACAAGTTCACCATTTTAAATGGGATGAGTCTTGTATGGATAGATTAAAGAAAGTTGCGGATATTAATAAACATTACGCATTTTCTCACGAATACTTAAACATGTATAACGCAATCCGTAGATCCCGCGGAAGAATAAACATAAATAATTCTGAATATTTAGTTGAATACTTGACTGAAAGTTCTTATATTGATTATAATGATTATTCACAATGGGATAATTTAACAAAAATAATAACAAATATTTAATTTTATCAAAATGGCAGAATCAGCTAAAAAAACAAACAACGAAGATCTAGTACTTAAAGAAAGACAGATTAAGTCTCTAGAAAAGATTGCAGTATCTTTAGATGCTCTAACATTGTTCTTTGAAGAAATCAACAAAGACGAATGGGATGCAAGATTACAGTTCTACTTATCTAAGTGGTTAGAGTTTCAAGAAAATAAGCAATAAGTAAATGCAGCATAAATTAGGTGTAATAGTTCCGTATCGAAATAGATATAGACAATTAGTTAAATTCAAGGAGTCTTTTCATGCTTACATGAGAAAGAACCACTTGGGTATTGACTATAGTCTTATCATAGTAGAACAGGATGACTCATCTGCTTTTAATAGAGGAAAACTACTTAATATAGGATTCGTAAAAGCAAAAGAGTTAAAATGTGACTATGTTATATTTCACGATGTAGACATGCTACCTATGAATGTTGACTATTCATTTTCTAACAAACCTATTCATTTAGCAACTCACTTTAGAACTAAAGGAGAGACATTAGGGTTACATTTCGATAAATACTTCGGAGGTGTTACACTATTTCCAGTACGGGAGTTTGAGCTAATAAATGGCTACTCAAATAAATACTGGGGATGGGGATTTGAAGACGATGATTTATTCCACAGGTGTGATAAAGCACACTTACCATTAGCATCTAAGAAGATTGAAACCTCAGGAGCAAATACCGCAGCTCTTGAATTTAACGGAAATGATGCGTACGTGGAATTAATTAACAAGGTTAATACTAGTAGAGATTTTACAATCTACGCTTCTTTTGAACCTCGTCCTCTCAAATTTGATACCGCTAAAGATTATGACAGAAATGTTGTATTTACAATACCCGGATATGATTTATCTCTTATCTATAATTCATTTAATAGGTATAGTTTAGAAATATTCGACCGTAGAGGAGAAATGCATTCTCTTACTACAAGAATAAAGTCTGAATATAAAACTAATCTTGCCGTTACGTGGAATGCATTAGATAAAGAGATTTGTTTTTATCAAGATGGATTACTAGTAGATTCTAAAGTATTAGACGATAGGTTATGGAATTACTCAAAATCAGCAAAGGCATACTTAGGATGTAGTAACCCTGACGACTCATATAGAACCCAGACGTTCTTCGACGGATTTATAGATTGTTTCGCATCATATGAAGAAGCTCTTCCCGCTTCTGTATTATTAGATATGAGCAATAATAAACACTTCGGATTAACATCAAAATTTAGTTCATATGATCATTCAGATAGTTTAACCACATACTATGATGCTAAGATGATTAAGCACTATAAACTAACTGATTTATCGAACAGCGGTAATACAGGTATAATTGAAAACTGTAGCATAGTAAAATACGATTACAGTGCGTATAAGTACGAAAAAGTACCTTACCGTAGAACTAGCTCATTTAAACTATTAGATCACGCCCCTGGCGGATATATAGATGGAAGATGGAAAGACCAGTTAACTAGATACAATCAATTACGTTATAATAATGAAGTAAAACCCGGTAATTATGATACTCAAGAAGACGGATTAAATTCACTTGAATACAAAATTCATAATGATGTGGAAGTAGATAGAGATGTTCAAATAGTAGTAGCGATATGACAAAGCATAAATTAGGAGTCTGTATACCCTATAGAAATAGGGAATTACATTTGAATGAATTTATACCGAAAGTAGGTAAGTACTTAAAAAACCAAGGTATAGATTTCCAAATGTACTTTTGTCATCAAGACGATGATAAACTTTTTAATAGAGGTGCAACTAAAAATATTGCCGCTAAACATGCATTTGAAGAAGGATGTGATTATATAGTTTGGCATGATATAGACATGATACCAGAAGAAGGTGCGGATTATTCCTACCCTGCTGATGCTCCAAGACACATAGCAACTAAGATATCCCAAATGGATTATGGACTTAAATACCATGAATACTTTGGTGGTGCTGTGCTTTTTACTAAAGAGCAGGTTGAAGCTACTAATGGTTATTCTAATGACTATTGGGACTGGGGTATGGAAGATGACGACCTTTTCTGGAGATGTCACTTAGAAGGTATGACAAACGATTCATACTTACAGAAAAATCGTAAAATTAAGTACTATAACTTTAACGGTAAAGATTCATCTATCAAAATACCTTTCAGTAGAGAGACCAGAGGTTTAACAGCACGATCACATACTGTATCGGTACTATGTAGACCTTTCCAACAACCTGAGAAAAACAAAATTTTTCTAATTGGAGACCAAGATAATAAATACATAGAATACCCTATATTCAGAATACCCGGGTATGATTATGGATTATCGTTCAATAACTCTAGAGCATTAACTTTGACGTATTGGAATACTTTCCATAACCACAATTATATGTGGATAAAGAGATATGATAACCAATGGAGTTGGGTAACAGCAGTTTTCGATGCTACAACTAAAATGTCACATTTCTACCTTAACGGTACAGAAGTAGATTCAAAAGCCGGTTATGGAAGTCCTTCTCCATTAAATTATAACGGAAAACTTAAAAATTATGGATTATCGGATATTTATCTAGGTACTACACCTTCATTACCTGAAGATAGTTTACATAAATATTTCAAAGGAGATATTGCTAAAGTTTATGCATGGAAAAGAGAGTTACGTCCTGATGAGGTTGCGGATCTACACAATAATGTACCCGAAGATTTTCTTTCTATAGATTTAGACTTTAATGATCCAAAATCTAACTTTGAAACTAACAATGTAGAGTTGATAGAAGAAGAGATAGATATACCTAACTCTATATTACCATTTAGAGAAGAAGGTAAATTTAGGTGTTTACCTCATAAAGATGAGGGATTAGTCGACGGTAAATGGGCTAAAGGTGAAACTACTGCTCGTAATGAAGAGAGATACGTACTCCAGATGCAACAGAAAAAAATTGACTATAAATCCGATGGGATCAAACAAGTTAAGTATGAATTCTTAGGTGAAGAGAAATTCACACCTTGGGCTAAAATGATTAATATTAAACTATGAGTAACTCGAAAGGAAACGAAATATCGTTTACTAACCCAGATTACGTAGACACTAAAGAAAAGCTAGATAGTGTTGGCTGTGGAATGTGCTTAGCTAAGTGGACACAAGTTACAATACACTTACAGATGGGACAAACACATTCTTGTCACCACCCTTCTACTCATAAAATACCTTTAGCAGAACTTAAACGTAACCCTTCAGCACTTCATAATACGAAGTTTAAGAAGAAAAAACGTAAAGAAATGCTTGAAGGTGAAAGACCCGCTGAATGTGATTACTGCTGGAATGTAGAAGATAACTCTGATGGGTTTTCGGATAGAACATTTAAGTCTAACGAAACATGGTCAAAACCACACTTCGATGAAATCGTCGGAGCAAGTTGGAGACAGGATTTTAACCCTAGGTACGTAGAAGTAGCTTTTTCTAATGCTTGTAATTTTAAGTGTTCATACTGTGGACCTTCATTTTCATCAGCATGGGTACAGGAAGCTAATAAACACGGTGCCTATCCTACTGATGATAATTTTAACGATATAGAGTACCTTAAAGCTAACGGTAAAATGCCTATTCACCATAAAGATCACAATCCTTATGTTGAAGCATTTTGGAAATGGTGGCCTGACTTATATAATGATCTTCATACTTTTAGGATTACCGGAGGTGAACCTTTAATGGCTCCAGATACTTGGAAGGTATTAGATTACATAATTAATCACCCAAACCCAAATAAAAAATTAAACCTAGCTATTAACTCTAATTTAGGTATTCCGGATAAATTAGTAGATAAGTTTATTGAAAAAATTAGGATTATCGAAGATAGAGACCTAGTTAATGAGCTAATCGTATTTACCTCAGTTGATGGATGGGGAGAACAAGCAGAGTACGGTAGAAACGGACTAGAATTCAATAGATTTTGGGACAACTGTAATAAGTTACTTACTATGTGTCCTAGAGTCAACCTTACTATCATGTCAACATTTAATGCTTTATCTGTACCTTCGTATAGTAAGCTAGTAGACGGTGTATACCAGTTAAAAAAGGACTATGCATCAACAGATAGATACTGGATGTCCGCAGTCTTCTTAGACTCATCTTATCTTAGGTACCCTTCACATCAAACATTACAGGTTCTACCAAGTAAGTTCGCTAATATGGTACTAGAGACAGCTTCAAAAGCAGATTTTTTAGGAACACCTAAATTCGATAATAAATTAATAGGTTTTTCTGATGTTGAAATACAGAAGATAAAAAGATCCTACGACTGGATGACATCACATAGAGATGCTGAAAGATTATTAAGTCAAAGATCCAATTTTGGTCGTTATTTCAGAGCACATGATGAGAGAAGAGGAACAGACTTTAAAAAAACATTTCCTGAATTAGCAGATTTTTACGACTACTGTTTATCTATTTAATATGAAAATTAATAAAGACAATACATACTTATTTCTAAAAGGTAATAAGAACGGAATAATTAAACACCAACCTGAGGATTTATTTGGTGATGATTTTACTATCTTAACTAAATTTAAACCGGACTTTAAGTATATCGAAGAAGAGGTAAAAACTAATCCATACCACAGTATGGGGTTAGTATCGAAAAACGGTAAACATATGGGACTATTCTTTACATCAGGATACGATGCTGAAGGAGAATGGTTTTTCAAAATAAGTTTTGAATGGTGGGAAACAACATTAAATCCTGACGAAGATAAAGTAAATGCAGTTGACATTTTTCGTAAATCTTCAATTATAGACAAAGAGCTATCTGTAGCAGTTTGGAGAAAAGATGATGAGTTATTTATCAGAGTAGGAGACGAAGTAGTTATGAAAAAATTAGGTAACTTAATTGACTATCAATATAGCTATACATGGATTGGAGCAGCAAATAGGTTATACGATGATTTTAACCATATATTTGTAGGCGACATATCTTTTATGCATCTTCAAGAAGGTATTTTAACTAGAGAACAACAAGACTTGGGTTTTAAACAATACAATGAGTTCGTTGATTCTATAAGTAAAAATCGAGAAATAAAAACTATATTTACGAGTAACTTTGAAGAAAATACTTTTTACAAAGTTAAAGATGATTCTAATAATTTTAATCACATAATAAAGTTTTCTAAAGAATGGCTAAATTAAATTTTAAGACATTATATGTTAATGGAGATAGCTGGAGCGCAGGTGATATAGTAGACCCCGAAATATTTGGAGATCAACTCCAACATTCTATGCACCCAGATAATACTGAATATAGGTTGCAAAGAGTATGGCCTCATATGGTAGGTAAGGAGTTAGGTATTAATGTTATTAATAATAGTCACGCTGGAGCTTCTAATGATAGGATTTATAGGTCAACTATGAATGATGTAATGTCCCTCCTTAAGCAACATAAAGCTAAAGATTTACATGTCATAGTAGGATGGTCCTCCCCAGAAAGAAAAGATTTTTTCTTTAGAGAGCTAGACGGAACCGGAGGAACTTGGGATTGTATGTACCCTGCTGAATTTGCACACTGGAAAGATGAGGATAATAGTGATAGAGATTTATTTTATCAACAATACGTTAAGCTTTACTGGAACCCAGAGGAATATTTAACCCGTTACTGTACTCATACAATCAGTTTACATCACTTTCTTTCTAATTTAGGTATTAAGCATACGTTTTTCAACGGATTTTATGAAGCTAGAGAAGGAGTAGTAAACCCAGAAAAACACCAACTGTATGACCAACCTAAATTATCTGATTTTGTTAGTAAGTTTAGAGAGGATAGTACTGAATACTATATTAAGCATCTTCAGTTAGATAATATTATAGATAGTTACGAAGAGATTTATACTACTAATTTTATCCAAAAGTCATTTGTAGAGCATCTTTTAGATGAGGCATGGTATTATAAAAATATCGAAGAAATTTTAGACTTTCATCCAACAGAAAAAGGACATTCAATATGGTCTGAATATGTAGTAAATTATTTGAAAGAGCGATGAAAAACTTATATATAAATGGATGTAGTTTTAGCGCTGGGAATAACCTTCCTATTGAAGAAACCTGGGGATATAAATTAGCTGATAAACTAAATTTAAAATTATACGCAGAAGCAACTAATTCTCAATCTATGAAAGGTATTTGCTTTTCGTCGACCTTACATTTATTAGACTTAGATCCTAAAGATACTTTAGTAGTAATAGGAACAACATGGCATGATAGGAGACATATACTAATAGATGATAGTATTATATCTTTAACCCCTTCAGATATAGGAGGAATTACAGAACCGATCAAATTACCACAAAAATATAGTATAAGTAGGAAATTGACTTCTCCATATTATAATACTACTGACAATCCAGAAAAAATAGAGAGACTTAGTGGTCAGCTAAATAAAAATAATGCTGCTCATTTTAAAGCATATAACCAAAAACGTTTGAGTATTATTGAAAGTTTGAAAGATAGTAAGTACGATCTTCATAGATCTTCAGAATATCTATACGATATAATTAACTTACAGAATTACCTTAAAGTTAATAATTATAGATACGAAATAGTATTTTTTCAAAAGAACCATAACTTAGAAGGAGAAATAGCAGACAAACTTCGAGATAAATTAGATTATACCCATATAAGCAATATAGATGTAAAAAGCGATTATCCGTTTAATAAAACTCCTCTATTTGAGAGTCATCCGTCTTCGGTTCATTGTACTCAAATAGCAGAAATACTATACAATAAGTTTAACAATGAATGAAGTAATAAGTATAATAGATAATTTTAATCAGGTAAGTCTTCACGATCCATCACCTGAAATCTTAGAAGTATATAAACATATACCGGAAATAAATGAATTAGACCCTAGAGGCTTCCCTATGTGTAGACCTTTATTCTCTCATTCAGATGTACCTTCTTTCTTAGGAGCAATAAATATAAAAATAGAGGAATTTAAATGGGACAGAGACTTTGTATACAGCGTAATGCTACACCATAATAACGGATTAGCAGCTAAACATTTAAACTTAATACCAGAAAAAATTCAACAGCAGATTAAACTCAAAAAATGTAAATTAATTTTAGATAATACTCTAGAAGGACACACTATAGATTGGTTTTTAGATGAAGCATATAATAGTATATCAGAACTTAATTTACCTGCTGAACAAATTTACTACATTACTAATAATTTATTTGCAGAGGAAGTAGCTAAAGAATACAACAATCTAAATTCTATAAAAAACCCTATTAATGTCTTATCATTTATGTACAATGTTAAGGATATAAAAAGACTAGTGAGATTAGGAGAACTCCCGAAAAGTATCAATGTAAGAGAAGAGTACGAATATAAAAAAATTAATATATCTAATACTAAACATGCGCTTAAATTAAACCGTACTGGTAGACCAGAAAGAAACTTATTAATGTTACATATTAATAAAAAAGATTACTACGATAAGATTAACCTAAGCTTTCCAGAACTACACGACTACGGTGAATATAGCGAACTATTCTCAGATATTTCAGGTGAAGAGAATATTAGAGACGTAATAACTAAACTTCCATTCGATATAGATGAAACTGATGAGACTAATCATGGTGAACCAGGTTACGGTGTTGGTAGATTCAATGCAGACTTACCCTTCCGACCGGTACATTATAAAAACAGTTTCTTTAGTATTGTAATGTGTGCATTTCCTTTTATTGACGCTTGCCATCTACATAGTTCTACTTTTAATCCAATATACTGTGGTCACCCTATTCTTCAGTTTGGCCCTCATAAACATTTAGTGGAACTGAAAAAACGAGGTTTTATCACTTTTGACAGATGGTGGGACGAAAGTTATGACAATATTGAAGATGGATGGGAAAGACTCAAAAAAGTGTTGGAGATATTAGATAATCTTCTTATATTAGATAGATCTGAGCTACTTAAAATGTACGAAGAGATGATACCTGTACTGCAACATAACTCAGACCTAATACAAAACTACGATGTTAAACTTAACTTAATAGACCGTATACTATAATGAATAAAACCTTCTTTAATAATAAGTATACTATCATAGCTAAAAAAAATTTAGGTATTGATTTTGGTGATCAAGTAGATGTTTACTATGGAGATATACAAAAACAGGCTTATAAGATAAAAAAATACGAATTAGATAACGATCAATTCTACTCAGGACATATTATCGTTAATTCTCCAAAAGTGTTTAAAAAACTTATAAAAGAAAAAAGATCACTTCTCCCTATAACACGTAAGGTTTTAAATCTAAGTAACTGCTACGTTAACTCTGTTAATCATAGCGGAGTACATAGTGAGTGTACTATAGATGATTCTATTATATTCTGTTCATCTTGGGTACTCCCTATATTGGCCGAAAATAAAAGGACACAAAATAGTCTTTATGGAGATTTATTTGTACATCGAATTCAAATTAACCAATTTAACGATAAACTGATATGAGAATAGCTGTATGTCTTAGTGGACAATTACGAAATTGGAAAATAGGAAAAGATAGTCAGAAATGGTTTTGGACAACAGCTAACCATGAAGTAGTAGAAGTAGATTATTTTGCACATACTTGGGATTACAGTATGGATAGAGAAGGAGTATCACAACCTTATATAGAACGAGAAATAACAACAGAAGAATTTACTGAATTTAAAGAATTTTTTGACCTGAAAGGCAGTATTTTTGATAGTAAACGTAATGAATACTTTTTTGGTAATGATCATTGGAGCAGTCTATTTTATAGTTTATCTCAATCGTTACTATTAAAACGCAAGTATGAGTTAGAAAATAAATTTGAATACGATGTTGTTGTAAAAAGTAGACCAGATGTTTGCTTTAACCCTAGACATTGGTTTAAGTTCCAGCATAAACTTTATAATAATACCCTATATACAACCCACGGTGGAGAAATGGATATGGAATTTAAAATGTTCAATTTTAACGATTGCGTATTTCTAGGTAATTCATATACTATGGACTTACTTCCTAATCTCTATTTCTATAGGCAGCATGGGATAAACCCATTAGTTAACCCTGACGGGAATATACATCCACTTGGACCTGGAACGTTAATGCATAATTTTTTTAGAGATTACGGTATTACTCCTCATTTTGACTTAGGTTGGAATGAAACTCTACTAAAAGAAGGTTGCCCAGAAGGTCTAAACTTATTTGAAGAGGATGATTTCGATAAGATGGAATTTTACTTTAGAGAATGGTATACTAAGTAACTATGATACAACTACACAAAAAAGGAGTAATAATACTCTCAACTTATAGATCTGGAGGTACCCAACTTCTAAACATACTTGATATGTTTTGTTCGGACAGAGGACTAAGTTATGAGAATACCGGTGAAGTAGATGTAGATATAGATACACAGACTGTTCGTAAAAGTTCTATAGATCAAATTCTACATAACTACACAGAAGGTAAATTTAAACTAATACTACTAAATAACCCAGTAGTAATTCATGCTCTATACGTTAGCGACACATTTGATAGAATACTAGAAGAGTACGAAGTAATATACCTATATAGAAAAGATAGAGAAAAATGTTTATTATCTCTCGGCCTATGGGAAAGATTTATAAAAGCAGGCTTATTTGCATCATCAGACTTATGGACTGAAGAAAATATGCTAGAGTTCCACAACCAGTTAATTAAAGACCCTATACCTTTTCCTGAAGTTACTTTAGGTTCAGTCGATAGCATGTATAAAAATAAAGGCTCTTTGACTACTCTCAATTCTAAGTTAATGCAATTTTCTAGTAACCTAACTATGAATAAATTAATTGCTGATAAGTACAAATTAATTACTTTAACATACGAAGAGTACGAAAGCAATCCAGAAACTTTATTCTCTAAGTACTTTTTGGATACTACAGATAGATTTAAAGATGCTGTAAAAAGATCATACAAAGACAAAATCCCATACGTAAGTAGTAGGTATAGGGACTACTACGACTATACAACTAAAAGAGCTTTAGACGATTGGCAAATATAAAAAACACAATAGCATTTTTTACTTGCTCAAATGGGTTCGGACATTTCAGTAGAGTTATAAACATAGCAAAGTTCTTAGTAGATGATTACAACGTTACTATATACTGTGAAAAAAGTCAATATTTAAAATTCAAACCAGATATACAGGCTGAGTTTATATTCTATGCGATTCCTAATATTAGATGGGATAAGTCTATAAATACAAACAAAGTAAGATTCGAAGAATATTTGAACTGGGTTGACTTATACGGCCCTTCCTCTCTTAAGTACGACACTGTTATTTCCGATAACATAGTAGGTCTGTTAAAATTCCGTAAAGATACTATACTTACCGGCTCTTTTTTATGGAGAGACGTATATTTAGATAAATTTGGTCCAAACAGTATTACTGAATTTGACGATTTTTTCTTGGAACTATACAACCCTGTATTATGTACTAACCAGTATACAGAAACAGGCACTGCAAAAACATATAAAAATAAATTTAGGACAGGTTTTGGTTTTGATCACCAAAAGGTAAACATATGGGAAAACTGTAACAAAGTAGTATGTATTGAACCTAGTTTAAAATACAGTAAAGGTTATTTGCAATTTCAAGATGATTTTCGTATCTTAATAGAAGATAAAACTACATACACCGCTAGTACAGACATAACTATTACTGATGAGTGTATATACGTTATTAGACCTGGAGTTGGTATGTTAACACATTGTGTCGAGAATAGAATACCGATAGTTGCACTATATTCTGATAATGATTCAACTGAAATTATGGAATTAGCAGATATGATAGAGCAGTTAGGTATTGGGATAAAACACAATATTAAACTACCTTTTAACGTAAATAAATTATCGCTTTTGAAACAAAATACTATTTATAATAACATAAGTTTTAAAACCAATGGATATAGAGATATATCACAATTTATAATAAAATGAAAATAGGAGTTATAGGAATCGGAATGGTTGGATCAGCTATTTCAAAAGCATTCGAAGAATTAGGAAATACCGTAATAACTTACGATATTAAACTTCCAGAAACTAAATTCAATAACACATTAGATACGGATATTATCTACGTATGTGTACCGACGAAACAACAAGAGGATGGCTCATGTGATTTATCGATAGTAGAGAAGGTTGTATCTGATATCAATTTAGCAAAGTACAAAGGTGTAGTAGCTATTAAATCTACAGTAGAACCAGGTACTACACAAAAACTACAAGCTACTTTTCCCGATTTAACATTAGCACACGTACCAGAATTCTTGAGAGAAAGATGCGGATATGAAGACTTTACAGAAAACCATAACGTGTTGATTGTAGGGACCGATGACTCACGAGCATACGAACTAGTAGTAAAGAGTCACGGACCTTATCCTAAAAATTCTGTACACGTAAGTTCAAACGAATCAGAGTTAGCTAAATATTTTTCAAATACATATAAAGCACTACGAACTATATTTTCTAGCTCTTTTGGTAAAGTCTGTCAACACTTAGGAGCAGATTATAATAATGTTTTACAAGCATTCTTATTAGAAAATGTAGGGAGTGATGAGTACTTAGGATTTTCTGATGAATTTCAAGGATACGGAGGTTCTTGTTTACCTAAAGATGTAAGTGCTTTAAACCACTACGTTAATAAAGAAAATTTAGATATTGATGTTTTTAAATTTACTATAGAGGAAAATACTAAATTCTAAAATGAAAGTTATAAAAGGCGAAATATTTCAAAATCTAGCTGATATAGCTATAAGTAAAGTTGAACACCTACCGTTTGAATCTCAAGATTTTAAAGGCACTTGGTACGATATCGATACATACGACTTTACAGATTTTGACAACCCGCTTTTAGTATACTGTAATAATAGTTTAATCAATCAAACTAAACCCTCAATAATAACATCAGACCTTTACGGAAAGTTAAAACAGTTTAAAAATAAATTTGTACTGATACTCCATAACGCTGATCAAGACTTTACTGAAAATCATATTAAATTTTTAGATTTACCGAATTGTGATCATATATTTGCACAGAGCATTACTATTGATCACCCTAAGCTAACCCTCTTACCGATGGGTCTACCGAATAAACACTGGCACTACAGTAATGAGGAGTCAATATTAGAAGTTAGTAGAAGAGAAACAGTAAAAGTCAAAACTTTATACTTCAATTTCAGCATGGAAGGTGAACATAGATACTCACAGAGGAAAAACTGCTACGATACCCTTTTAAAGAACGGCTTTGAACAAAATCAAACACAACCGGTGGACAGATATTTTGAGGAGTTATCTGAATATTGGTTCTGTGCATGTCCTCCCGGTAACACTATAGATACATACAGAATGTATGAATGTCTCTACCTTAAAGTAATACCAATTTGTGAAAGAAATGAAACAACTGAACTTATTGCTTCACACTTTCCTGTGCTATTGGTAGACGATTGGAATGAAGTCACTGTAGATAGGTTAACAACGTTTATTGAAGAAAACGAAGCAGATGTGTGGCAAAATTATTTAGACTTAGATTTTGATAATTTAGTAGATAAACTAGGAATTAAAGATGTTTAAAAAAGGACATGTAAAATATTGGGGAGATAAATTTAAGTCTCTAAATCATTTTGATATTGTACCGTATGAGGACATAATCAAGATGTACCTCGATACAAGTGACAAACTCAAAGAAACCAATGATAGCTTTGGATGGAACGAACGTCCAATCAACTCTGAAATAGATAAGATGACTCCAGGAGCAAATTGGGACGGGTATGACCCTAAGTACTTTAGTATTGGTCCTGACGGTGAACCTATGACTAAAGCAAAAGCAGATGTCATATCAATGGACATGATAGGATTAGGAAAGGATTGGAATAGTTTTATTTACTTAGAACTACCTCACACCCTTATTAACAAGTATATGACTCATACCCACGATAATGATGACGTTAGTGTAATAAGAGCTTTTATAGAGACAGTAGAAAATAGCCCTAAGGGATGGGAACCTGATAATTATAAAAGGATAGAGAAAGAATTTGATAACATATTTCCAGAAACATCTACCTATACAGACATGTACGAAACACATACCTGTATTAAATGGAAACAAGACTTTGATATTAGACAGTATATTTCAATAAAAGAAAACGGTTTAATGTTTCCTATTTGTTATAACTCTACAAAACATATTTTAAGGAGAGGTACACATAGAGCAGTACTTTTAGCTATGACCAGAAGTGACGTACCTATCATACTTCAATACCCAGGATTAGACGGAGACGTAAATAAAAAGTATACTTTACAGACTCCTGATTTTTTTGAAGGAGGGTCACTAACTATAGATGTAGATGTACAAAAGAAAGAATTAAAATTTAGTATAAACTCAAAAGAGTTAGGTAAATTATGAATAAGACAATAGCAGTTATTATACATGCAAGAAGGCAGAGTACTAGATGTCCTGATAAACATTTAAGAGATTTAGGAGACGGTAATACATTAATTGATATTGCTATAGATAACGTATCTAAGTTAAAGAATGTTGAAGAGAAATACTTAGCAGCTTTTGAACCAGAACTTATACAAAAAGCAGAAGGAAAAATAGATGTTCTAAAAAGAGAATTTGCTGCTGTAGCACCAGGAAACGCTCCTCATAATATTATGTACAAACATCTTAATCATGTAAAAGCAGATTATATTATTAACTATAATCCCTGTCAACCTTTTTTAGATATAGAAAAACTTCAAAAAATAATTGACTGGTATAAAGAAACTGGTCATAAAAGTGCAATTACAGTTAAACAGACCAGAAACTTTTTTTGGAATGCTACAGATCAAACACCAGTTAATTTTAAACCTAACGATAGGTTATCTACTACATCTGGTCCATATCTCTTTGAAGCAACTCACTCATTAGTAATGTATGAAAAGCAGTATATGTTGGAGAATTGGGAATTATTTCCTAATTTAATATACGAACCGTACCCATACTTTACAGAATGGCCTGATAAAGAATTAGTTGATGTAGATGAAGAAGTAGATTTCGAATTAGTTAAAACACTTTATAATAAACGATGAAATTTGTAATAGATATAGATGATACAATATGTAAAGAGGAAGGACCAGTAATCGCTAGACAGCCTTTTATGTCCCGTATTGCTAAAATAAACCGTCTATATGACGAAGGACATGAAATAGTTTATCATACTGCTAGAGGTTTAAAAAGCGGTAGAGGAGAAGCTTATTACAGACCAATTACAGAATCTCAGTTAGAGATGTGGGGATGTAAGTATCATGAGTTATGTTTTAAACAGCACGATACAACCTATTATATAGATGATAAAAATTTAATGAATAATAATTTTTTCAAAGATAGCTTAAATGATGAAACAATTTTTTAATATAGTAGTTCCGATGGCCGGAAGAGGTTCTAGATTCTTAGAACAAGGATACACAGACTCTAAACCGTTTATAGACGTAGACGGTAAACCTATGATTCAACGAGTTATAGAGAATTTAAACTTTGAATTTGACGAAAACTACAAGGTTATTATTCTTTGCCAAAAAGAAGATTTTGACAATTATAATTTTGAAATATTCCCAGAGATCTTTGGACATGATAACATAGAAGTAGTACAAATAGATGGCATCACAGAAGGTGCAGCTTGTACTTTATTATTAGCTAAAGAATATATTGATAACGATGTTCCAATGTTATCATTTAATACTGATCAAATGATTGACTACGATGTTGAAGGAACTTTTAATAAGATGAAAGCAGTAGACGGCGGAATACCCTGTTTCTGGGGTGATAGTGAAGATTGGTCATATGCTAAGACAGATAATCAAGGTAGAGTCACTGAGGTAGCAGAAAAGAAAGTAATTTCTAATGATGCAACTGCAGGGTACTACTACTGGTCTAAAGGTTCTGACTTTGTAAAATATGCTGAAGAAATGATTAACGCCAACGATAGAGTTAATAACGAATTTTATGTTGCACCAGTATACAACTATGCTGTTAAAGACGGTAAAAACATATGTATTACACAAGTAGATAAAGTATATGAGTTAGGTACTCCTGAGTATCTTGAAAGGTACTTAGAGACATTATAATTATGAATAAAAAAAGAATTGCAATTTGCTTCTTTGGTCAAATGAGGCTGTTCGAAGGAATAAATAAGTACTTTAGTGCTTGGAATGAAAATTCTAATGACTATGCTTATGATTTCTTTATGTCAAGTTGGGATGATTTTGATACTGATAGAATCACTATCGACTTTGTGGATAAAGCTTTTCATAATGAAGAGCAGATTACGTCTACCTGGGAAGCAGGGCATACTCAAAAAGCTGCTTTCCATATCAAAAGTGTCTTGGATTTAAAACAAAAACATGAGGTATTGAATAATTTTGCATACGATAAAGTAGTAACTATAAGACCTGATGTACTTTTAGATCAAACCGAATTAGAAAAAATTATAGATACGCTATCAGAAGTAAATAATTCAGTCTCAGTAACTACTCACCCCCGTGTTGAAGAAGAAGGGTACTTAAGGCTAGATAGTGACCTTAGTTTTATTTACGATACCGATATCGCTAATATACACGCAGGAATGTACAGTTTTTTCTACTTAAGTAAGAAGTTCAAACTCTCAAATTACGAATATAGAGAAGGAGGACACTGGATTCACCCTTTTTACTTTAGAGAAATGAAAATTCCGTTCAGAGAAGATAGTTTTAACCAGTTTTTGATCAGACCAACAAGAGATATTAATGTATTCGATCCTGAACTTACTGTTAAGGAGTTATTGATCAAATTAGGAACAAAAGCTAAACAATGGGAGTTAGAAGATGATTTAATAACAAGCGGTAGTGCTGTTAGAGAATTTAAAGGAAGATTATTATGAGCAACCAACCAATAACCTATGCTTATCTAGAAACAACAAATTACTGTAATCTAGAATGTTCTTTTTGTAACAGAAATGAAGTAATAGGTAGACTTAAGCATATGACTCTAGATAAATTTAGAGATATGTTAGAGAGAATCAAACATCACCCAATTAAAGAAGCTAAACTTATGGGAATGGGAGAACCTTTCCTACACCCACAGTTTGACCTAATATGTAAAACCTTTAAAGAGTATTTTCCTGATGCATTTTTAATTGTAGCTACTAACTGTCAATATACTCTGAGAGAAGGCACGAAAATGAGAGCTAAAATGGAGAACTGTATGAATTATATTGACCTAGTATATTTCAGTATAGACGGATATAAAGAATCTTACGAGAGAGACAGATCTCCTGCTAAATGGCAAAAACTTATAGACTTTTTAGATCATTTTGATTCGATAGATAGAAAAAAATGTAGAGTTACTTGTAATTACGTAGTAAATCCTGCTAACACACAAGATATTGCAACTATAAATGAAAAGATAGTAAAAAAGTATAGATTAGAAGAGTTAAGATTGAATATTGCACAAGATTGGTCTGCAGATAAAAGCACACCAGGTGGATATACAAAAGAACAGATTAGTTACTTAAGAGATAACTGGAAAGATAACGTTAAAGGTAAGCAAGAGTGGGACTTCCCTGATTGTTTTTGGGTTAGAGAAGGAATATACACTACAGTTGAAGGTCATGTTAAAATGTGCTGTTTGAATACAGGAGCGAAGCCATTTGGCAATATTTTTGAGACTCCAATAGATGAAATACGTGAAAATAAAGACTTTAAGAAAGTACAACAAGGATGTGCTAATAGTAAACCAACTTCTCACTGTTTAAACTGTTCTTATAAAGAGTTAGCACCAATGTTAAAATTAATCAAGAATGGATAAAAAAGTTTTAGTAGCAGGAGGATGTTCACACACCCAAGGCTCAGCCTTTACTAAGACTGTACTAGCAGAAAAACTAGAATGGAAGAATGACAAGATCGCTCAACTGTATCCTGTTGAGTGCACTAGTGATTATATTACTCAAAATTTAACATGGATGGGTAAAATTAAAGGTAAGTTAGGAATTGAAGAAGTATACAACTTCGGATTTGGTGGCTTAGGTACTTTATCAACTATAGATAAGATATGGAACTACTGCGATAAAGTAGAAGACTTATCAGACCACTTATTCGTTTTACAATTACAATCTATATTCCGTAACCAGGTTTACTATCATTCTGAAAAAGGTCTAAAAATAGATACCCTTAGACACCTACTAAACTCAGATCACTTAGAGTTAAATACTCGTATGTTATATGAACATCATTTTATAGATGAAGATATAGAAGAATACTACTATTACAGAGACTTATCTAAATTACAAAGGTATGTAGAATCACGAGGCGCCTCATTCAGAGTTATAGATTTACCTTGGTGGCGAATAGCACAATGGGATCAAAATGATATTGATAAAATAGAGATCATAAATGAAGAAGTCAATAGAATAGGATTCGAGAAAAAATTACAAAAAGAAAAAAAAGTACTTGAACTGATAAATTCACTTAATATAATTAACCTAAAAGACATTCCGGATTACGGTTTAAAACCTGAAGATAATATTACTATGCATACGGCAGGATTTATAGAAGGTGATTTCCATTATACCGAAGAAGGAAACGAACGACTATCAAATGTAATAGCTGATAATATAGATAATATACTTACATTTAAAATAGGCAAGGATCAGATATATTCTGAGTAGACAATAAATTTATGAAAAAACATCTCAATACAGTTGTTAGAAAATCTTCAAAAGAAAATAAATCTAACAATAAACTCACTCTTACCCAAAATGAAAGAAATCTACCCCTACCTAGTAGTTTTTTCAAGGAATTTAAAGACTCAATCGTTGAGCAAGATATTACGTTTTATCCAAACTTAACTAAACTTACAAATAAATTAGCTAAGTACCTTAATATAAAACCTTCAAATATAATGTTCACACCAGGATCAGATGTAGGTATTAAACTTTTATTTGAAGCATTTGATGTTAGAGGTAATAACGTAGTTACAACTGATTACCATTTCCCTATGTATTCAGTATATGCTAACTTAACTCAATGTTATTTAAAATTGGTTGAATATAAAAGCAATAGGATGTCTATTAATGATATTATATCTGCTATTGATGATGATACTAAATTTGTTCTTCTTGCTAACCCTAACTCACCAATAGGTGATTATATGAAGGTTACAGATATAATTAAGTTACTAAAAACTGGAATACCGGTTATTATAGATGAAGCGTATATAGAACTTACAGACAAAGAAAGTGTGGTTACATTAATAGAAGATTTTAAAAATCTTATTGTACTTAGAACGTTTTCAAAAGGTTTCGGTGCCGCTGGATTAAGAGTAGGTTATATAGTTTCTGATATAGCAAATATGAAAATAATTAATAAATTAAGATTCATGTATGAAATTTCAGGAATATCTGCTAAGTACTGTGAATTTGTTCTAGACAATATTAAAAATTATGAATCATATTTACGTTCAACAATGAAGGGAAAAAAAGATATGTTTAAAAGCTTATCAAAACCTTCAAGTAACGTAATTACTACAGGTACAGATTCAAGCTGGTTCTTTATCAGGGGAAAGAAAAACAATGATAATCTACATAATATATTCGAAGAACAAAGGGTAAGTATTAGAACTACTGTCTTACCTGACGGTATAGAGTGGTTTAAACTTAATTACGATTTAGCAATAGAATCTACTAACCTTAAAACACTCCTAATCAATGCCTAGCATAACTCCACAGTCCAAAGTAGGAATTAAACATGTGTTTAAAACTACTAATCTATATAGGGTGAATAAATTTCCACTAGTAGCAGCACTTCAAGATTCCGGTATACCTTTAGAAGAATCAGTACAATTCCTCAGAAATAAATGGCTTAATGATCAAACAGGTTTTTATTCTACTGTAGATCAGTATAGCACAAGAGAAAGACGTATAAGTGAATTACACTACTATGGGGATTTTCTAAACTCACTAAGACAGCGTATTAATATAACACACGAATTAGTAGAATGTGATTTTAACTCTAACTTACCAGTCCACGTATCAGTAGAACCTAGAGACAGTAAAGCTAGTGTTGAATTAGATTTAACAGATATAGAGTCCTGTAGAAAATTCCGATTTATTATACACCCTGGTCAAACTAGAGTACAAGGATCACTATTTCTTCAAGATGAACTCAAAAATGTAATTCTTTATATTAAAAAAGATTATCAAAAAATTGTATCCATAAAAAAATACAAGTTTATTACACCAATTTTAGGAGAAAGAAGGTTAATAGAGAGCTATAGACCTTCTACATTCTATAACGAAGAAATCTCTCTACCTAATCTTGAGTATGATTTTTTCTTACCTAATCAACCATCAGGTAAGTTAGGAGTAAAAAAACATGTTCAATTAACAGGCGAACAAATACCTATTTTAAAATGTAATACTATTAAAGAAGTAGGACCCAATACTAATTACCACTCTAGTGAATGGTACATATTTAAAAGTTTTATACAGGCAGATAAATTTTTTAAAGTACTTTATAACAACCTATTAAATGTGTATGCAGATAATACTAAAGAAGCCATATCGATACAAAAACTAGCTATTAATCATCGAGATAATATATTAGATAGAGGTAATTATAGAAACGGTAATAACGTATTAGGGTGTAGAACTAAATTGTACAATTCAGTAGTAAATAAAACATTTACTAAAGACGAAAAATTATTTCTTACTAAATATCAAGATTTACTTGAAGACCATGCACCATCTAATAAATTTACTCCAACTAAGACGTATAATAAACTAGGCAAATTATCAATTAGCGATATAGTAAAGAAAAATGGATATAAAGGATTTGTAATAATTCACCTAACGAAAAAATCTAAATGGACAAGAGACTACTATGAACTGCTTTTTACTATCCCTCCTAGCATAGATATAAGTAGGGATAAAGACTCTACTATTTTAATAGTAAATTGTGAGTCCCCACATTGGAAAGATAAAAAAATTCCATTACGAGAGTATATAATGACTGAAAAATTTGTGAAATGACAATAGGATTTTTAACTCCATATAAACACCTACCTAGGTTCACAAAATTTGTTGAAAGTAAATATAAATGTGTAGACCTTAAAGATTCGATACAGAAAGTTGATATAATATTCTCAGCACCGAATTACGAGAATTGTACAGTCACTGAAGATTTAGTTAATCAATGTAATGCGAGGTATATAGTTTCTCCTTCTACTGGAACTAACCACATATATGTTAAATCTATACCAACTATAGATATAAAGAATGACCCCGTACTAGACACTATTCCTTCCACAGCGGAACATAATATATACTTGATACTATCTTTAATTAGGAATGCTAACCCAGTATTACAGTTAGCAGATTTATCATTAGGTATTCTCGGGTACGGTAGATTAGGTAAGATGTTAGATAGTAAATGTTTCTTTTTATTTAATGATATACTCCATATGGATATACATGATTATGATAATGAGTTTTTTACCGATACCGATGTACTGAGTATTAATATAGATTTAAGAGAAGAAAATGTAAACTTTATTAACGAAGAGTTTATTAATAAATTTAATAAAAATATATTTATAGTAAACACGAGTAGAGGAGAAGTTGTGAACGAAGAAGATGTATTAAAACTAATAGAGTCCGGTAAAGTTTTGGGTTATGCTACAGATGTAGTTAAAGAAGAGTACAATGATCTAGAGACCCCTCTGAAGTTAGCTAATCAATCTAATAAGTTAATTATTACCCCACATGTTGGCGGTATAGCAATAGGTGCACAAGAGTCTGCATACAGAAGATCTATCGAAAAATTAAAAGAATTATGAGTAAGTACGATTGTGTATATTCCGTAGGGTGTAGCTTTTCAGTTGGAGCTAACATTATGGATGAAAATAATAAATTTGCCGGTAAAAAATTCCAGTATGCACAACTAGTAGCCGATGAATTAGGAGTCCCTTGTTTTAATCAAGGAAAACCCGGTGCTGGTAACCATTATATAATACGGACTCTTTATAACTTTATTTCTAGTAATATAATATATAAAAATCCATTAATACTTATAGCAACAAGCGGTCTTTCAAGAAAAGAAATACTAAGCGTAGAAAATAGTATTTTTAGTGACCATCATATATTTGATTTTGATACAAACAATAAAGATTGCCCTAACTACAAACATAGAGCACTTAAAATCTCAGATACTGTTAATACTGATGATTATAGAAATTGGATTAATTTTGAACAAAGATATATATACGACCATGAAAATGAAAAGCTTAAAGCACAAAGAGAGTATGAGATGGCCTGTGCTTTAGTTACTTTGAAAGGGTATGATTACTTAATTTGGAACTCCTTAATGGATGTAGTAAATAGTGGTATACATGGAAATAATTTCTTATCTTATGATATAGATACTCAAGGAACTGGAAGGAAATATACCCACAATGATACACGTCAAACAGTCTGGAGTACTGAACCTGATAATTGCTGGTATCATTACCTATACAACAAAAATTATAAAGAGTACGGTAATTTCAATACAGAAAATAGAAGCTCTATGCCACCTTGGGGTAAGTACTTTAGTGGCGGTCATCCATCACCAGATGCAAATAGAGTCCAAAAAGATAGAATACTAAAACAACTTTTAAAAATATGAGAATAATAGCGGAATTATGTCAAAACCATAACGGTGACTTAATAGTTCTTGAAGAGATGATTAAAGCAGCTTCAGAAAGCTGCGATATTGTTAAAATCCAGACTATACTTGCTGACTCACTAGCTGATAGAGCGGAGTATGAAGAATTTAGACCATTTAAACCAGAATATGAAAGATTAAAAGGATTAGAGCTTAGTGAAGAAGACGAAAAGTTTTTCATAGAGAAATGTAGAGAGTATGGAGTCGAACCTATGACGACTTTGTTCTCAAAGAAACAGGTAGACAGATTCAATAGATTAGGGTATAAGAAACTAAAACTATCAGGGTACTCAATACCTGCTTTCGATTACGGTAAAGGATTAGAAGGAATAGAGTTTGACGAGTTATTTTTCTCTACATCTTCTTTAAATTTTTCAGAAATACGTAGAACTAAGATTAACTTAGACCGTTTAGGTATTAAATATACAATGTTGCAATGTACATGTAAATACCCAACTAAGTTTGAGGATGCTCAACTACATAATCTTCCATTTCTTAAATCTACAATGAAACTTGATTCAATAGGATATAGTGACCATTCTAACCCCTGGGAAGATGGTTTACGTATTCCTAAAATTGCAATATTTAACGGCGCAGATGTTTTAGAGAGACATTTTACTATATTAGGAGTCAACGATACAAGAGACGGTAAAGTTTCTATCAATGCAGAAATGGCTAAGGAATTAAAAGAATTTAGTATGAAAATTCCTTTCCAACAATATTTAACCCTTAATGAGTTTGACTCAGAAGAAGAATTTAATCATAAATTTTATAGAGGTAGGTTTATATGAAAGTAAGTTTTATTATAACATTTAGTACTTTAGATACTCCAACTAAAGTTTATGAAAATGATAACGTTTCCAATCCGTTAATTCAGGATATGACTCTTAGGTTAGTAGAACAAATTAAATCTATTCCTATTGACAAAGAGATTATTATTATTGACGGTACAGGAGATTACCAAGGCGCTAATGACAAGGATATAGTATATAAGTTAGGTCCCCAATATTTTCTGGAAAGAGGTATAGATCATAACATGGAATGGTTGAATAAAGATTATATTACCGATTGGCGCAACGGTACACCAGGATCACATGCAGAATTTTGTTCACTAAATTACCAATACGGCGTAGAAATAGCTACAGGAGATTATTTTATTCTTCAACATAACGATACAGAATATCAATTTCAATATTACTCTGCAGATACTGTTATTACAGATGCAATTAAAAAACTAGAAGAAGAGGAGTATGAATATATAACTGTAGATAAAAAACCTATTAAAGATAATTGGTATAAACATGAAGATTATGTAGAAGGAATAGAGTACTTTGCTGATGTTTACTGGTTTCTATGTAGAAAAGATTTTTATAAGAAACATAACATATACGTAGATTGGGGCAGAGGAGATTCTAATCATTTAGCTACTATAGCCTGCTACAATGCAGGTTTAAAGTATCTACATTTACGAGGATACCTAGAAGCGAAACACTTCAGAGAATTTGACTGGATAGATGATATGATAGAACAATACGGTACAGAGTTGTGGAATAAAGGAAATTTTCATATATTAAATGATAAGTTGTTTCTTATACACGTTAAAGGAGGCACTGGCTTGAATAGAATTAAAAAACACTATCATGGTATTACTGACTAGCGGCGATAGCTGGACTCAAGGTGATAGTCCTGCAAATACCCTCGATTGGGAAGCAGTTAAAACCTTAGACTGGTACGATATACCATTAGATTTCGGTAACCCATATGCTACAGGTTATTTAGATACTAGGGTACCGTATAAATTTTACAATTCTAATGTATGGCCGAAAGTATTAGGAAAAAAGTTAGGTCTGCAAACGATTAATATAGGTAGATTAGGAACAGGAAATGCAGAGATAGCTCTAGCTACTATTAATACGGTGCAGAGATTACTAAATGAAGATGTAAAAGATATACTGGTAATTGTAGGATGGTCTTCTATGTTAAGAATGACCTGTTATACTTATAATACTAAAACCAGTAGAATACAACCAGAACAAATCAGACCCTGGGATGATGGATTTAGTAGTTTATATAGTAACCATAGAGTTGTAGAGGATAACTTTGTATTTGAAATATTTAAACTACAACAGTATTTAAAATATAAAAATGTTAAGTTTTTATTTTACAATGCCTTTGATACGTTTGATAACTTTGACAATAACCACTTTTCTGATTTAATTGACAAAAGTCATTGGATAAATCAAGATGTTAAGAGTGCTCACTGTATAGAGTATTTAGCTAGTTTAGCTGGTTATCCATCAGATAATAAAATGATAGAAGGAGATTGGTTTAAACAAGGTCACCCTACTGATATGGCTCATACGAAATGGGCAGAGTACATAACTGAGTATATAGCAAAAAATAAAGTTATATGAATTTAATCAAATTAATAATATTCGATTTAGACGGTGTTATAGTTGAGGCAAAGAATATTCATTATGAAGCTCTCAATCACGCATTAGGACCTAAATACGAAATCAGCTGGAATGAACACCTATCAATATATGACGGTTTAAAAACTAACCAGAAGTTAGAGATGCTTACTAATACTAAAGGTCTACCTGTAGAACTACATGAAGACATATGGAATGATAAGCAAAGATTAACTCTACAGAAACTTAAAGCATTAAAACCAAACAAAACACTGCAGTCAATAATGCAAACCTTAGTAGACGACGGGTATAAGATAGCAGTATGTTCTAATTCAATTAGAAAGACTGTACTTACGGTACTATCTAAATTAGGATTAATGGAGTATATGGATTATATTTTATCTAACGAAGATGTTGATAACAGTAAGCCACATCCTGAAATGTACTGGAAAGCAATCTCTAAAATGAAATGCTTACCTGAAGAAACGTTAATTGTAGAAGATTCTCCTTACGGCTTACTAGCTGCCTCTAGGTCTAAATCACATATACTGAGAGTAAAAAATACAAAAGAAGTAACATATACCAATATAAATAATAAACTAATGGAAATTAATAACGGAACTCCGATCTCATCACCAGCCTGGAGAGATAAAGAACTAAATATATTAATACCAATGGCTGGAGCAGGATCGAGATTCCAACAAGCTGGGTATACTTTTCCTAAACCTCTTATTGATGTTAACGGTAAACCTATGATACAGGTAGTTGTAGATAACCTTAATATAAAAGCTAACTTTATTTATGTAGTACAAAAAGAACATAGAAAGAAGTATAATTTAGATACGCTACTCAATCTCATAACCCCTAAATGTAAGATAGTAGAAGTAGACGGTATTACAGAGGGAGCAGCCTGTACAGCTTTATTGGCTAAAAAATATATAGATAACGACAAACCTTTATTCTTTGCTAATTCTGATCAATTTGTAGAATGGGATAGTAATGAGTTCCTATATAAAATGAATGAAACTTCGGCAGATGGAGGAATAGTATCTTTTAGATCTACACACCCTAAGTGGAGTTTTGCAAAAATTAACGAACAGGGGCTAGTAACAGAAGTAGCAGAAAAAAATCCTATATCAGATATAGCAACTGTTGGATACTACTGGTGGAAAAACGGTTCTGATTTTGTTAAGTACGCTGAACAGATGATTAATAATGATGTTAGAGTTAACAACGAATTTTACGTATGCCCTGTATTTAATGAAGCAATCGCTGACGGTAAGCAGATACGTACTTTTGATATACCTAAAATGTGGGGATTAGGAACACCCGAAGATTTAAAACATTATTTGGAAAACTATAAGTAATGAGAGAAAGCAAAAGATACTCAGACGGTAAAAAAAGAGCTTTAGTAGATATCGACGAGACTATTTCTACGTACCCTGGTAAGCGTATCTATGAACTTGCAGTCCCACTTAAGGATAATATAGCTAAAATTAATAAACTTCATTTCGAAGGTTGGCATATTACTTATTGGACTGCTAGAGGAGCATCTTCTAAAGTTGATACTTATGAACTTACTATTAACCAGTTAGACGAATGGGGATGTAAGTACGATGATTTAATAGTGGGGTATAGAGATAGTAGTGAGTGTTTACCTACTAAGCCTCATTTTGATATGGTAATAGATGATAAGGCAAAAAGAATAGAAGAAATATGATTCTAATAGCACATAGAGGAAACACACAAGGACCTAATAAAGACAAGGAAAATCATCCTGATCATATACTTAATGCTCTCAGAGCAGGTTATAATTGTGAAATAGATGTTTGGTATATTGACGGCAAGTTTAAATTAGGACATGATAATCCACAATACGACTTTCCTTTTGACTTATTTCATAATTACTTTAACAAACTTTGGATACACTGTAAAAACTCAGAAGCATTAGTACAGCTTCAATCTATCGATTCTGGAGTGAGGTTAAATTACTTTTGGCACGACCAAGATTACGCAACATTAACATCTAGAGGAGATATTTGGAGCATACATAATATTGAAAATGGAATAATCGTAATGCCGGAATCAACTTCTACTGAACCTTCAAACTTTGTGAAAGGTATATGTAGTGACTATATAGCACAGTATGCGTAAAGCAGTAATCATATCAGGCTTTCTGAATGAACTTTCAGACAATATTATACCTTTTCTAAATATAGATACAGACGTTTATGTACATACATGGGATACAGTCGATAATAAAAAATGGATAATAAAGTTAAATAGGTATAAGAAGTATTGTAATAATCTCTACGTTACTGTAGATAAACCTATTGATGAGTACTCTAAGTTGTATTCATACTTTACCTCTACATATAGAGCAGTTGGTATGATAAATAATATGTTTGAGTATGAAAAAATAACTAAGTTTAAGCCTAATATAGATGGAAAAATACCATATGAAGGAAAAATACAGACATACTTTATTAAAGCTAAACTACAATGTAGACCTATGTTAGATAAAGTAGACATAAGTAACTGTATTTTTGGCTGTAGTTACTATCATACAATAGATGAAAGAATATTCACCGCAACTCCTCAAGCACTACATAAAATGTTTGACTATAACTATAAAGACTTTGAATATAAAATGATGAGTGTATATGATTGTGTTAAAACAGAATACGGAAATAATCCTGAAGGTAGTATATTTTGGCGTAGATGGTTGGACGCTCATAACCTCTTTTTAATACAGGACACAGACTTAAAATTAAATAATAACATACAAAATGGACAAACCAGAGAATATTAAGTTAACAGAAGAAGAGTTAACGTCAATTAATTCATTAAAAGTTAGACAAACATCCTTAGGTGATGAACTAAAACAAATAGGTTTAACAGAATTGTCGCTAAGTATTAGAAAGGAAGAGTTAAAATCTTACTTAGTAGAGAATAGGCAACTAGAATCACAAATCGGACAGACACTTATGTCTAAGTACGGTAACGGTTCTATAGACATCGAATCAGGGTGTTTTGTCCCGTTCAATAAATAGCACGTTAATCAATTTTTTGATCTATTTATATACGTAGTATGAAACCACTCTTGTTAAGTAAGGTTTCGATATTCCGTATATATTTATAATAGAATAAAAATAAATTTTAACCTAACATGGCAGAATCAATAATCTCCCCAGGTGTATTTCAAAGAGAAAATGATATTTCATTTATCCAACCAGCACCAACAGAAGTCGGAGCAGCAATCGTTGGACCAACAGTAAAAGGACCTGTTGAGATCCCTACTATCGTTACTTCGTATAACGATTACTCACGTAAATTTGGTGTAACTTTTGAAGCTAATTCAGAATCTAAAGAATTTTTAACTTCTTTAGCTGTTAAAAGTTACTTTGATCAAGGAGGTAATAGCTGTTTAGTATCTAGAGTTGTTCCAACAGCAGCATCATGGACTAATGCAACTAGTACACACGTTTCATCATCAAATAATTTAAGTGTTGAACCTTTTGTTCTTAAGACATTAGGAAAAGGAGCTATATACAACAACGCAGAAGATGCAGATACTATCTCATATCTATCAGATGGTTCTTTAGAATCAGGTTCACAGGATAATATTTCTTGGGAAATAGCAAACGTAGATGCTTCTGACGGTAGCTTCTCTTTATTTATTAGAAGAGGAGATGATAATTCTAGTAATAAAATCATATTAGAGACATATAATAACTTATCATTAGATCCTAACAATGCTAATTACGTTGCCAAAGCAATCGGTAATCAAGTTCAGACTATTTCAGCAGACGGTACAGCAGTCAGCTTTACTGGAGACTACCTTAACAAATCCAATTACATATATGTATCTGCAGTTAATACTAAACTTCTAAATTACTTAGGTAATGATGGAGTAACAGTACCAGCTGGATACGCTGACAAACTACCGAAAAATGAAAGAGGAGCATTCCATAATGCAGTAGGAAATAACGCAGCAGCAGGAGCTTTATTCTTCGGAGATATATCAGGAGTTAATACTCAAGGTTTAGCAGGAACTGATTATAGTAAGGTACTAACATTACTGAGTAATAAAGATGATTACCAGTTTAATATTATTTCAGCACCAGGTTTAGTAGATGAGTTCCACGGACCACAGGTAGATACTATTATTTCTTTAGCAGAGTCTAGAGGAGATTGTATAGCAGTAGTAGACTTAAAAGGATACGGTTCAACAGTAGCACAGGCAAAAGTACAAGCAGCAACATTAAATAGTTCATATGCAGCAGCATATTGGCCATGGTTGCAAGTTTCTTCTGCAACTGGAGCTAATGTTTGGGTTCCAGCATCAGCTGTGATTCCAGGTGTATATGCTTTCACAGACGGAGCTGCAGCACCTTGGTTTGCACCAGCAGGATTGGTTAGAGGAGGTTTAGTAGGAGTACTACAAGCAGAAAGAAAATTAACTAGAACAGATAGAGATACTTTATATAACGGTAAAGTAAATCCAATAGCTACTTTCCCTGGAACAGGTATAGCAGTATTTGGTCAAAAGACTTTACAAACTAAAGCTTCTGCTTTAGATAGAGTAAATGTTAGAAGATTATTAATTGAACTTAAGAAGTTTGTTGGTGATCAGGCTAAAAATTTAGTATTCGAACAAAATACTATTGCAACAAGAAATAGATTCTTAGCAGCAGTTAATCCTTACCTAGAAAATGTAACACAGAGACAAGGTCTTTATGCACATAGAGTAGTAATGGATGACTCAAACAACACAGCTGACGTTGTAGATAGAAACCAATTAGTTGGTCAGATATTTATACAACCAGCTAAAACAGCAGAATTTATAGTCCTAGACTTTGTAGTTGAACCAACAGGAGCAACTTTCGGAGCGTAATTTAGAAAAGTATAATATTTATATTAAAGATAAAACAACATGCCAGTATTAGATCCAAACGAAATAATGTTCAGAGCTTTCGAACCAAAAGTACAAAACAGATTTGTTATGTATATGGACGGTATTCCTTCCTTTATGGTAAAGAATGCTAAAGCTCCAACATTTACCGATAATGTAGTTAAACTTGACCATATTAACTCATACAGAAAGATCCGTGGAAAAAGAGAATGGGAGGATATGACATTCACATTGTATGACCCAATCACTCCTTCAGGAGCACAAGCCGTAATGGAATGGGCTAGACTTTCTTACGAATCAGTAACAGGTAGAGCTGGATATTCAGATTTCTACAAAAAAGATTTAACTCTTAATATTTTAGGACCTGTAGGTGATATCATTGGAGAATGGATCATTAAAGGAGCATTCCTTACAAACGGAGACTTCGGACAATATGACTGGTCATCAGATGAAGTAGTAGATCTAAACATTACTGTAGCAATGGATTACTGTATATTAAATTACTAAAATTTAATAACATATATAATAAGAACCCGATTTTATCGGGTTTTTGTTTGTTCCAAAGTTTTTTTATCGTATATTTATTATTAGAACAAGTTACACCTAAATAAAATTTATGGATACGCATTTTAAACTACCTACTGAAACAGTAGACCTACCATCAAAAGGGATTCTATACCCTGCAGATTCACCATTAGCATCCGGAGCTTTAGAAATGAAGTATATGACTGCTAAAGAAGAAGATATTCTTACTAATAGGAATTACATTATAAAAGGCACAGTAATTGACCGTTTATTAAAGTCACTTATAGTTTCTAAGGACGTTAACTTTGAAGACTTATTAGTTGGTGATAAAAACGCTGTAATGTTAGCAGCGAGGATTCTTTCATATGGTGCTGAATATATAATTCAATACAATGATGAAGAAGTCAAAGTAGATCTGAACAAAATAGAAAATAAAGAACTAATAGAATCACTATACGTTAAAGGGAAAAACGAATTTGAGTTTACTTTACCGTCAAGTGGTAATAAGATTGGGTTTAGACTTCTTACTCATAAGTTAGAAAAACAAATTGATAGAGAAATAGCGGGTCTTAAGAAAATAAACAAAGATGCTTCTCCAGAAGTAACTACTAGACTGAAATACATTATTACTTCAGTAGACGGATTAACAGAATCAAAAGATATCAGAAACTTTGTAGATAATTACCTGTTAGCTAAAGATGCAAGAGCACTTAGAGCAGAGTATACTAGATTACAACCTGATGTTGATCTTAATTTTACGTATGTAGATCAAGACGGAGGAGAGGAGGTAGTAGCTCTCCCCATAGGGCTAAGCTTTTTTTGGCCTGACGCCTGAGTATAAACTTCATTTATTTTCTCAAATACATGAAATAGTTTTCCACGGTAAAGGTGGGTACGATTGGGAGACAGTTTACAATATGCCAATATGGCTACGTAAATTTACTTTCAATAAACTACAGGAATGGTATAAGGAAGAAAATAAAGACAGTAAATCAACAACCTCAACTAAGAAAATTCATCAACCTAATATTAAGAAGGGGTATAGTGCAAAGGCTTCTAACAAATAGAAGTCTTTACTATTTATAGTATATACCTTGACAGTACATGACTCCAGAAGAATTAAAAAATCAGAAAGCAGCTGAAGCATCAGCTAAGAATCAAGCTAAAGCACAGCAGGATACAGCAAAGGCAGCTAAAACTGCTGATGAGTTTATATCTAATATGTCTGTGTCTAGTGAAGAATTATCACAAGCTTTCAGAAGTATATCGGATTACCTAGCCAAATCAGCTAAATCAGCAACCGATTTCAGTGTTGAGATGAAACAAACTGAAAGGTTAAATAAATCTCTCGCTTCAAACGCAGAAGAACTTGTTAAGTTTACTAAAGATAATCTTAAAGATGCTAAACTTACTAATAAGGTAGCTGGAAAAAAAGCAAAAGTTGAAGGGTCTATACAGGCTTTAAAATCAAAACAAGCTGTACTTCAAGATAAATTAGTCAATGCTACAGAAGAAGAAACAGTAGAAATAAATAAAATTTTAGAGACTATTGGTGCCTCTTTAGATGGTGCTGAAGGTCTAGTAGCAGAATTTGATAAGTTAGTAGGGAAGAATAAAGAACTTAACGATGATACTGCTTGGCTAGATGGAATAGATAGCGTAGTTAAGGATATCCCCATAGTAGGTAAACTCTTCGGTGAATTTGGTAAAGCTGCCAAGAAAGCAAGAGAAGACGGAGTAGAAGGAGGAGATTCTTTAAAAGCTGGAGCAGAAGCTATGTCTAAAGCTGCAGGTAAAATGGTATTAGCTTTCGCTGGTACATTAGTAGTTAAAGGAATAAAGCAAGGAGACCAAAGAGTTACTGAATTATCCAGAAACCTTAACGTATCCAGAGAAAGAGCACAAGAATTAAATTCAGAATTCAATAGGTTAGGAAAAGAAACAAAATCCTTAACAGGTGCTGATTTCCTTGAAGCAACAATGTCTCTTTCTAATGAATTAGGTATTGTAGCTGATCTTAGCGGTAAGACCGGTGAGGAGTTTGGAGTTATGACTCATAAACTTGGTTTATCTGTTCAACAAGCTAGTAAACTCACAACATTATCTGCTTCTCTAGGTAATACATCTGGAGCAACATCATCAGCAATAACAGGACAGGTATTAGCACTTAATCATGTTAATAAAAGCGCAATCAGGTACCAAGACATATTAAAAGATGTATCTGAAATGTCCGCTTCCCAACAATTATCTATTTCCAAGCAAGAAGGTGGCTTAGCTAAAGCAGCATACCAAGCGAGGAAGTTAGGATTAAGCTTTTCTCAACTAAACAACTCAGCAAATGCGTTATTAAGTTTTGAAGATTCTATATCCGCAGAAATGGAAGCAGAACTACTTACCGGTAAACAATTAAATTTAGAAAAAGCTAGAATGGCAGCACTCACTGGAGATGATGCTACATTAGCTGCAGAGCTTGCAAAAAATATAGGAACAGCAGCAGAGTTTTCTAAGATGAATCGTCTAGAAAGAGAAGCCATGGCTAAAGCTATGGGTATGACCTCAGACGAGATGGCGGAAACTTTAATGAAGCAGGAAGCTATTAACAAACTATCTTCAATTGAAGGAGATACTTTAGACGAAAAGACCCAAAACGAATTAAAACGTATTGATGCTATTCAAGACGTCAAAGAACGTGAAGCAGAAAGAGCAAAGTTATTTGCTAAGTTAGGTGATAGTGAATATGCTAGACAATTAAAAAATAAGTCACTACAGGAAGCTACTAATGAGGCTATGAAACAAATGGCGGAAGCAGCACAATCATTATCTACTATATTACAACCTTTAACTGGATTTATGTCTGGATTAGCATCTGCTGGTGCAGGCGCTTTAGGATTTTTCCTTAAGATAGGATCTAAATTAAAAACTATCGGTGCAATAATTGCAGAAAACGTAGTTAAACCTATGGATAAGTTTGCTAAAATACCACAAATGTTAATTAAACACTTTGGTAAATTTGGTAAATTTTTAGGTACTGGTTTTTTAAAAATGGCTGGTAAGTCAGGTATTAAGTCACTCTTAAAAAAGATTCCTATACTTGGATTAATTGTAGGTGCAGGAATGGCGTATAAGAGGTTCAAAGAAGGTGATATACTTGGAGGTGTAATGGAAATAGGTTCCGGAATAGCATCTCTATTCCCCGGTGTAGGTACAGCAATTTCTGCTGGAATAGATGCATCACTACTTGCTACAGATATGACTGGAGTTACCGGTAAAAATAAAAAGGCCGAGGAAGATGTAGCGGCAGATTTTATATCCCGTCCTGGAATGCCTATTCAAAAATTTAGAAAAGATGACGTTATAATTGGTGCTACCAGTCCTTTCGAAGGTTCATCATCCGGCAGTGAAAAAGTAGAACAACTACTTCAACGTTTAGTTAGTGCTGTAGAAAGAGGCGGTGTAGTTAATATAGACGGTAATAGAGTAGGAGACGCATTAATTATGGGTAACTATAAAACAAGCTAATATGGGGATTATAACACAAACATGGATGTCAGGGTCACACACAAACTTAAATACCCTTACTTTTGATGAATACAGTCATACATCTGGTAAACCATTAATCACACATAAGATACCAGCAAAAGGTGGAGATCCATCACCAAGTACCAATGGAGAAATTGCAAGAAGAGTTAACGATTTAGTTAGGATAGGTAAATTACTTATAACACCTCCAGGTCTTAAATATTTACGTAATGAGACAGCTTTAAATGTACAGCAAGTTAAATTTAAACAAAGAATAAAGAAAAAAGGTAAAAATGCGGGAAAGGTAGATATATTAGGTACTGCATTAAACGCTATCGGTGCTAACCTGTTTAATACTGTTAAGATAATTGGTTCAACATTAGCACAAGTTCCTCTTAACGGTACAGGTACTCACTTCGTTAAAGCATTCAAAGCAAAAGGAAAGAATACTTACTTAAATAACTTACCAACAGCAGCACATAAGTTAGCTCTATATAACGGTAGAGTTTTTGAAGATACAATAGCACCGAATGTAAGTGGACGTCCTGACCCATCAATAGAAAGACAACCAGAAGATGATGCATTTATGACTGATTCTGTTTTAGGGCTTCTACAATCAGTATATGCACCAGATAGAGAGTCTGATAATACTCAATTTCCTACTGTCTTTACACCATCTGATATTCGTAAAGAAACTCGTATTGGTTTAGGAGATCAAGGATTAGTCACCGGTAAAAGTAAAACAAGTTACTGGGTAAAGAATGATACGACTATGGAGGATAGAGTTAATATGTTACCTCCTTCTTCTGAATCCGTTAAAAAAGATGAAAATAAAGACTTAATTAAATTTCATTTTCAAGTAATTACACCTAGAGGTGACCACTGGTTATATTTTAGAGCTTATCTCGATTCTTTTAACGATTCATTTTCCGGTCAATGGAATTCAGTCAAATACTTAGCACGTGCAGAAAATTTCTATACCTATGAAGGATTTGATAGAGGAATTGACTTAGGATTTAAGATAGCAGCATCTTCTAGACAAGAAATGCGACCTTTATATCAGAAAATAAATGCTTTAGCATCTGCAACTGCTCCTGCTTATACGACAATGGGACATTTAACTCCTACTTTTGTAAATGTAACAGTTGGAGATTACTTAAATTCAGTACCCTGTCTAATTGAATCAGTAGGGTACCAATGGCAACAAGATTACGGTTGGGAAATTGGATTAAATGATCCCGCTGCTCAAGATGAAGGAAACTTTGAAAAAGATGCAGATTTCGATCAACAAGAATTACCAATGATCCTTGACTGTTCATTAAAAATAAAACCTTTACACACCTTTATCCCTCAAACAGGAGCTCTGCCGTTTATAGGAAATAGTAGAAAATCAGATAAAAGATTATTTACTAACGAAAACAATGGACTAGATAACAAATATAAACCTGCTGTAAAATTGACATAAACAAATTCCTGATATGAACAGATATAAGACTATAGATAATAGAAGATCAGAATTAGGTAAACTTTATAAAGCTAATCCTATATACCCTAATATACCGCCATCATCAAATGATTCTTATATAGTTTCAACTCAAGGTGATAGATACGATACATTAGCAAAACAGTTTTATAACGACGTTAGTTTATGGTGGATTATAGCATCAGCAAATGTTTTTAGAAATGCTAGTTTAACCTTAGTACCCGGAGTTCAACTTAGAGTACCTTCAGACCCGGAATCAGCTATCGAAAATTTTATAGAATTAAATAACAATAGGTAATATGGGATTGAACTATAACAATTCATCAATAATAGGTGGCCCTATAGACCAAGCGGTTTTAAAGCAGTTAGAAAAGAGACGAGAAAGGTATACAACTAATAATAAGACTAGTGATGATATAGCGTATACACATGCAAACGGTGTTTACGTTAGGTTAATGTCGACAGTAGATGTAACCCTAGCCGATGGTACATCAGATTCCTCATTAGCAGAACAAAATATTCTCCTAGCCGGTACCTTAGACCCAGACCATGAAGTAGGATCAGGAGATACACCTCTTAGAGGAGGTATGAGAACACAATTTGGATTACCTATATCTGCTTATGAAGAAGATACTGAAAGAGGAACTATACCGATGGCTGGGATAACCTCAGTAACCATAACTCCTAAAAATTCTTTCGGTACTGTACGTTTAGCAAAAATATCTTTCAGACTCCATAGTGCTACACAGCTAAGTGTATTTGAAAAATTATATATGAGACCCGGTTATGAAGTTTTATTAGAGTGGGGACATACAAGATGGATAGATAGCGATAATGAACTACAGAGTAAGTCTATAAAAATTAGTAAGAAGTCATTTTTTACCCCATCTAAATCAGAAACTTTTATTAGTAGTGGTCAAAAGGTACGTAAGATGACGGACTTTAATTCAGACCTAATGTACGGTAGAGTTAGTAATTTTACTTGGTCTCTAAATGGTACTTCTTATGATTGCTCTATAGATATTATATCAGAAGGTAATCTTATAGAATCTCTTAAAACTAACATGTCTCCTAGTGTAATAGATACTGATGATACTTCATCAAAACAAAAGTATTTAACTAGGATGCATCAATACTTAGATAAGGTTCTACATGCCCCTGTAAGGGAAGGCGAATCTATAACACAATCTATTACAAGAAAACTTAGAAATAAAAACTGGACATTTAGTCTATTACAGAGAGTTAATCTTTATCAATTTCAAATTAAAAAGGATAAAACAGGATACCCGGATAAAGATTCTTATGAAAAAGCATCAGAATTCAGGGCTAATCACTACATAAAAATTAACCCTAATAACGGTACACAACAAGGAATAACTAAGGTTGAGTCTTTTAGGTTTATGGCTATGGCTGAATTTTTAGCTTTAGTCAACGAAGTTTTTATGCCTAAGACTGCTAGGTACGGTAATTTAATTAGGTTTTTTACAGGTGATTTTAGCACAGTAAAAGGAAAACCTAAAACACCTTTTTTAACTTTTGGTGGACATTTAGCTTTAGATCCGCGAGTAGCATTACTACCTAAGTCTGCTAATAATAACTCTCCTTACGTCTTAAATTGGTCTAAACACTATAATAAGAATTATGGAGCTACACACGATATATTGCAGATTTACTTAAATGTAGAGTTTGTTTATAGAACTTTATCAGAAGTAGTAACAACTCCAGATGCGAGCGTAAAAAACGTTCTTACATTAGTTAATTCAGTACTAGATGCAGTTCAACATTGTCTAGGTGGAGTTAATGATTTTGACATTCAATACGAAGAAGATAGTAAAATCTACTATGTTGTTGATAGAAAAATTGTCCCTGGAAAAGAGGATATAAAAAATGCTAGTTCAAAAATTTCCCTCTCTGGTTTAGGTTCTTCAGTTGAAGAAGTAAAAGTTCAATCTAAATTAACCCCGGGTATGGCTACTATGGTTGCAGTTTCTGCAACAGCTACACATTCAGATGCTGGAGACGATTTTATGCATATGCAAAAATGGAATCAAGGTTTAAAAAATAGACACTTCAGTTCACTGCGTATAGCAAACAAAGAGCAAGAAGATATAGATACAGCACCAAAAGCTAATGAGTCTTTAGTAAAAGGTTTAAAAGATTTTGTTAAAAATACTAACACTAGAGATTGGGCTAAATATAGGAATGAAAACGATCCTGTAAATCCTGGTGAAATAATAGAATCAGAAGTTAATTCATATAGAGAAATACACTCTTCAATTACTTCTGACCTTCTTCAAACTACAATAAGAGTAAAGAAAGAAAATCCTCCAGGATTAATACCTTTAGAATTATCATTTAAAATGAAAGGAATTTCTGGATTAAAGATAGGTCAGTCCTTTATTATAGCAGATGAATCCATCCTACCCGAAAAGTATAGAGGAAATGTAGGATTCTTAATAACCGGTATATCCCATAATATCGATAGTAATAAATGGATGACAGAGATATCAACTCAAATGATAGTACTCCAGAAATTTGTTAAGGAAGTACAAGACGTAACGGAAGAGGAAGAAGAACAACAAGAAGAACAACAAGAACAGTTACAAGCAGAACCAAATGAGAATCCATCTCAGCGACAACCGGTAGCAGGTTTACATGTTGGAGAAGACTGTGTTGACCTAGTAAAATATTATGAAGGGTTCAGAGCCAATGCATATAGAGACCCTGGATCAGGTAACCAACCTATTACAATAGGGTACGGTACTACTAGGATTAATGGAAAAAAAGTACAACTTGGAGATGTAATTACTGAACCTAGAGCAGATCATCTTATGAGAAAGCAGTTAGATAATGAATACGGAGCAGCAGTAAGAAGGTACTGTAAAGTCCCTCTCACTCAATATGAATTTGATGCTTTATCTTCTCTTTGTTATAATATTGGACCAGGAAACTTTAAATCCAGCACACTCCTTAGAAAGGTTAATTCTAAAGACTATATCGGAGCCGCAAATCGCTTTGGAGATTGGAATAAATCAAAAGGGGTAGTAATGAGAGGATTAGTAAAACGACGAGCGAAAGAAGCAAAATTATTCTTAAAAGAATCACCAGGAAATACAGCTGCATAAGATGAATATACCTAAAACTCAATATAAAAAAGCTAAGTACTCACAAGGGGATACTTTTATAGAAGCTAAATCTAAAAAACCTTTTGTTGGATGGTATTTTGAGAGATATGACGGATTAATTATGTCAGGTAAGAAACCAACTAAAGCCTCTATTCAACTCATTACTACCTCTGAAGGTACAGAAAAAACTCTAGATTTTACAAGTGAGACCATTACAGTCCCTGACGGAGCTAGAGAGAAAGGTTTTTTTACTAGATACTACGTTCAAGATAAAAGAAATAAGCAAATTATAGAAGTTAAAATTGATAAATATAATAAGCTAGTGGCTAAAACTTACCTAGTTGGAGTTAGTGTAAAATGGAAAATTAAAGGACCTGTAGATAACTTAATAACTAAAGGCTATAAATTTGTTGGAGCAAAAGAAACAAACAAACAATCAGTAAGTGTATATAAAGCTCAAATGAAAGAATTAATAGATTATATAGATAATTACTCAGAGTTTGTAGAATAGAATATTTTTCTTATATTATATAAAAGGTTATATAAATGTTTTATATCGTAGAGGAAGAAAATAAATTAGCTCACCTAGAGCAATACAGTAAATGTTATGTGGACGTAGTATCTTCTAATGATAATTATCATCCATTTCTTACTTCTACTATAGCAGTTTATGTACATATACTGGATATTCAAGAAAGCTTTATTATACCGGTAGCCCACCCAGAAGGAATTAATATAGATAAAGAACGTATCTATCAACTACTTAGTAATTTTAGTACACTTTATACTACTAATAAAAAAAGCCTACTCTATCACTTTAATCTACAGGATGCCATAGACTTATCAATGGTTCATTCTATGTCTAAGTATGAAAGATTAGAGTACAGTTACGATGCTGGTAATACTAACCACTTTTATAGTAAGTTCGGTCATACAGAATTCAAATCAATTAATAAACTTATACCTATAAGTAGATTATTTGAATCAAGAAATAAAGTATTTAACCAAATTAAACACACCTTAGATTTAGATATACCTGATGGTTTTTCATTCTATAATAACTTAGGTACTAATGTATTTTTCTTACTAGAACAGCAAGGCCTGGGTATAAATTACCAGGAATATAAATCTCTATTTACTCCTCGTAATATTCTATACAACACAGAAGATAATAAAGTATTAACATTTTACAATCTATACAATGCAACATCTAGACCAACTAATGCTTTCAATAGCGTTAATTACGCTGCTATACCTAAGAGTGACGAACATCGCAAATGTTTCCGTCCCACGAAAGATTATTTTGTTGAGTTCGATTTTGATGGGTACCACCTTCGTTTACTTGCTGAGCAGATTGATTACGAACTAACACCGGATTCAGCTCACAAGCAATTAGCTAAACACTATTTCGGCACTGAGGATATATCAGAAGAACAATATAAACAAGCAAAGCAGATTAACTTTCAAGCTATATACGGTAAAATACCAGAAGAACATAAAGATTTAGATATATTCGTTAAGATACAGGAGTATATAGATAGTATGTGGAGCAGTTATACAGAGACTGGGTGTGTATGGAACCCACAATCCGGTAAACAATTTAACAGTAACTTAAAAGATATGAACCCAGCAAAGCTTATGAATTATATGATGCAGTCGTTGGAGACATCAAGAAATATTCTTATATTAAAAGAAGTACTTAGGTATTTAAAAGATAAATCGACTAAACCGGTTTTATTTACCTATGATGCAATCCTATTTGATTACGATAAATCAGATGGTAAAGACACGTTAGAAGGTATTCAAGAAATACTAGAACAAAAAGGGAAATTCCCAGTTAAATTTAAGTTTAGTAAAGATTTAGTTTTATGAGACAGTTTAATATTTATATAAAATGACAAATGTTATGACCACTAGGTTCGATTATGATATCGAACCAATTTACTTAAATGAAGATATGAGTAACAAACTGTTCTGTACCTTTGCTACAGAAGACACATTAGATTCAGTACTTGAATTAATCCAAGACAAGTATAAAATAATCTATAATAAAATATTTGTGCTTTATTCAAAAAGCCAAGATGAATATATATGTACATACAATGTAGATTTCGGCAATGTCGGAAGCTTCATCGATAATACAATTCTAGTACACAGAAAAAAAGAGTCTAACACTCTTTATACTATAAACGCACTAAACACCTTAATCAAAGAGTTGAATAACGGTCAAGTAGACAGCAACTATAGAGTAAATTGGAAAGACTACAGAAACTGTATTCTCCTTACAAAAGGACCTGAATTAAAAAGAATCAATACAAAACTATTTCGTATAATAGAGTTGGAGAACTAAATATAAGTTCTTATATTGGTATAATAAGTTATAAATTAAAATTAGTTATATGGATTTAAATGCAATCAAGGCTAAACTAGATGCCTTAAACTCTAATGGTCAAGACAGAGAAAAGACTGACTATTCTAAAATCTTTTGGAAACCTGAACTAGGTAAACAGACAGTACGTATAGTACCATCTGCTTTCGATCCAACTTATCCGTTTAAGGAATTAAAATTCCATTACGGAATTGGTAAATACCCTATGGTAGCTTTATCAAACTTTGGTAAACAAGATCCTATTGAAGAATTTGTAAAAGAATTAAGAAAGACAAGTGATAAAGACAACTGGTCATTATCAGGTAAAATTAACCCTAAGACTAGAATCTTTGCTCCGGTTATTGTAAGAGGAGAAGAAGATAAAGGTGTAAGGTTATGGGGATTTGGTATTACTATCTACAAAGCATTACTCGCATTAGCAGAGGATGAGGATGTAGGAGACTATACTGATGTTATTAACGGTTGGGATCTAGTAGTAGAACAACAACAAGGGAACCCTTACCCAAGTACCACGGTAAGAATTAAACCTAAACAAACTCCATTATCAGATAATAATGATCATGTTGACTTATGGTTAAAATCACAACCTAATCCTTCAGAAGTACATACTGAATACGATTATGATTTTATTAAGAAACAATTACAGAATTACCTGAATCCAGGATCTGTAGAAAACGACGTACCAGCAGCATTGCCAGGTAACGATCTACCCGAAAGTCTAGGGCAACAAAAAACTGACTTTACCCTTGAATCAGCAGCCGCTGGCAAGAAAGATAAAGTAAGTAAATTTGACGACCTATTCAATGAGTAAGAAACTAGGCCGCTCCGGCGGCCTTTTTTTTTATTTTAGATTAGATTAATTAAAACGTAATAGTTATATGGCAAAACAAAAACAAGAAACGAAAGCTAAAGCAACCGCTGCAGTACGTAAATCATTTAATTTAGGAAATTTTAAGAAGAAGAAAGGATTCTCTAACGCTTCGGTTAAGTTTAAAGAACAAGGATGGATTCCTCTTTCAAAAGCATTTCAAGATATTACTTCCTTACCTGGTATACCAACAGGCCACATTACCTTACTTAGAGGTCATAGTGATACAGGAAAAACAACAGCACTAATTGAAGCAGCAGTCAATGCACAAAAAATGGGTATACTACCTGTATTTATTGTAACCGAGATGAAATGGTCTTGGGACCATGCAAAAGAAATGGGGTTACAATTTGATGAAGTTAAAGACGAAAAAGGAAATGTCACTGATTACGAAGGACATTTTTTATATGCAGATAGAGGACAGTTAAATACTATTGAAGAGGTAGCAGTATACATAGCAGACCTTATGGATGAACAAGCTAAAGGTAATCTACCTTTCGATATGTGTTTCTTCTGGGATAGTATAGGTTCAGTTCCCTGTGATTTATCTGTAAGATCTAATAAAAATAACAACGAATGGAACGCTGGTGCAATGTCTACTCAATTTGGTAATAACCTTAATCAGAAGATACTATTATCTAGAAAAGAAAATTCTCCTTATACTAATACTTTAGTAGCTATCAATAAGGTATGGACTATGAAACCTGAATCACCAATGGGACAGCCTAAATTACAAAATAAAGGAGGAATGTCAATGTGGTACGACGCAACTCTAGTAGTTACTTTCGGTAATATAACCAACCCAGGTACATCTAAAATTAAAGCTATTAAGTCTGGCATGCAGGTAGAATTTGCTAAGAGAACTAATGTACAGGTTGAGAAAAACCATATTGGAGGAGTTCAATCTAGAGGTAGAGTAGTAATGACACCTCACGGATTTATACCAGATGATAAAAGAGCTATCGATAAATATAAAGATACTCATAAAGAACACTGGTTAAAGTTAGTAGGTTCAATTGATTTTGATCTTATAGAAGAAGGAGATTTAGAAGAAGATAATATAACTCCTAATCTACTAGATTAATGGCTTACGATGATATATTAAATAATTTAAAGAAGACCCCACCCCGAGCTTTGAATGATCATATCTTGATTGTAGATGCTATGAATATGTTAATTCGTAGTTTTTCCTTACTCAAAGCGATGAACCCAACAGGCCACCATATCGGTGGTCTAGTTGGCTTCTTAAGGTCATTAGGGTATGTAACACGGATTTTTGATCCTACAAGAGTTGTGATAGTATGGGACGGAAAAGGAGGATCAGCAAACAGGAAAAATATTGACCCTAACTATAAAGCACAGAGAGCTACTAGCAGGATAACCCACTGGGGATTATACGATAGTAAGAAAGAAGAGATGGAAGCTTTGATAGGGCAATTATTTAGAACTCAAGACTATCTGGAATGTCTCCCTATACAGCAGATAATGATGGATAAACTTGAAGCTGATGATATAATAGCTTATATCGCTAAAAAAGCATCCAGAAGTAACGTAAAAAAATGTACTATTATATCCTCAGACAAGGATTTCTTACAGTTAGTTGATGATACTATAGAAGTATACGCTCCTGTAAAAAAGAAAACATTTACTAACGGTAATATATTTGATGAGCTTAAAGTACTTCCTGAGAATTACAACGTAGTTAAAGCCCTACTGGGTGACAACTCCGATAATCTACCAGGAGTTAAGGGATTAGGTATAAAGACTATATTATCTGAATTCCCAAAATTAGCGGAAGAGAAACACACTACCTTACAGTACGTCTATGATATTTGTGAAGCTAAATTAGACGAAAAAAAATGTAAGAAGATATTCCCTAAGATAATTACAGAATGGGATAGAGTTGAGACTAATTTTAAGTTAATGGACCTAAATGTTACAGACTTAAATGAAAAGGAAATAGAAGAAGTAAATGAGGTTATTAAAAGCCCTATTCCTGCTCTTCAGACCGGTGCTTTTTTACATCTTTTGGATAACGATAAGATAGAAGGTATCACTAAGAATACACAAGGTTGGTTAGAAAACTTTAGAGGGCTAACAACTCCAGATAATAATCAAAAATTAGTTGGAAATTAAAGAAGACATTCTTATATTAATTAAACAAAACAGGTTATAATGACGCTTAAAAGCTTACAACAATACGGGAAAGGGTTCCAGTTAAAAGTACTAGGTTCCCTACTTACAGACAAAACTTTTCTACTTAACGTTAGAGACGTAATTACAGAAGATTACTTTGATGCAGATTCACATAAATGGATTATCGGTCAAATTGTAAAGTACTTTGATAAGTACCATACGACTATTACTATGGATGTACTCAAGGTAGAGTTACAGAAAGTCGAAAACGAAGTACTAATAGTTGCTCTGAAAGAAGAGTTACGTAATTCATACCAAGCATCTCAAGATGATTTAGAATATGTACAGGAGGAGTTTTTAGGTTTCTGTAAAAATCAAGAAATGAAATCTGCCATATTAAGTTCTGCGGACTTATTGAAACAAGGAGATTTTGACGGTATCAGAAACATGGTTGAAAAAGCTATGAAAGCTGGTATGGATAAAAATATTGGTCACGAATATAATAAAGATGTTGAATCACGTTATAGGGTAGATTATAGACCTACTATTCCTACTCCTTGGCCAGTACTTAATGAAGGTATACAGGGAGGTTTCGGTCCTGGTGATTTAGTTATTGTATTCGGTAACCCTGGTGGAGGAAAAAGCTGGACTTGTGTTGCAATGGCAGGACATGCAGTTAAAATGGGATACAAAGTTAACTACTATACGTTAGAACTCGGAGAAGATTATGTCGGAAAGAGATTTGACTGTTACTTAACAGGTCATTCAATAGATGAAGTTAATAACCATCGAGAAGAGGTACAAAACAAGGTAGACGCACTAGATGGTAAACTTATAGTAAAGGAATATCCACCAAAAGGAGCAACAGTTAATACCATTAAGTCACACATTCAGAAATGTATTGATATGGACCATAAACCAGACCTTATTGTGATTGATTATGTTGATTATTTGAAGGCTCCTTCTAAAGGTAAATTTTCTGAACGTAAAGACGAAATCGATGATGTATTTATAGCTACTAAAGGATTAGCTAAAGAGTTTAAAATCCCTGTTATTACTCCTTCACAGGTTAATAGGATGGGAGCTAAGGATTCTGTAATCGAAGGAGACAAAGCAGCTGGTTCTTACGATAAAATGATGGTAGCAGATATGTGCTTTTCGCTTTCTAGGATGAAAGAAGATAAAGTACTTGGAACTGGTAGATGGCATGTTATGAAAAACAGGTACGGTATGGACGGTATGACATATAATTTAAAGATGGATACCAATAACGGCCATATTAACTTTGAAGGTAAAGCAGATGCAGCAGATCTAATACCAGATGGGGATGAAAAACCTGCTTTCAGCTTATCTAGGGAGTCAATGCAGAAAATATTTGATAAATAATGGGCGGAAATAGTAATATATATTCTATTTATAGGCATGTCCCCGCTATAAGCCTTTCGGGGACGTTTTTATCTCACACACATAATAATATATAAAGATATATGAGTTTACTTGACGAAAGAGTAGTGTATAAACCTTTTGAATACCCTCAAGCGTATGACTATTGGTTAAAACAACAACAAGCACACTGGTTGCACACTGAAGTACCAATGGCACAAGATGTCACAGATTGGAAATCAAACATGAAAGACCATGAAAAGAACGTTGTAGGACAGATACTAAAAGGATTTGCTCAAACAGAAACTGTTGTTAACGATTATTGGTCTACATTAGTTACTAAATGGTTTAGAAAACCAGAAGTGATAATGATGGGAACAACATTAGGTTCATCAGAAACTATTCATGCTGAAGCTTACTCTCTTCTTAATGAACAGCTAGGTTTAGACAACTTCTCAGAATTTTTAGAAGATGAAGCTACTATGGCTAAGATAGAAACGTTAATGAGTGTAAGAGACCACCATGATGGTACTCCTAATTGGCATGAAAGAGCTAAATCATTAGCAATTTTTTCTGCGTTTACAGAAGGAGTTAATTTATTTAGTTCATTTGCAGTCTTATTATCTTTTAAGATGAAAAACAAACTAAAAGGAGTTGGACAGATAGTAGAGTGGTCTGTTAGAGATGAATCATTACATTCTGATGCTGGATGTTGGTTATTTAGAACATTAATGAAAGAACACCCAGAATTTAAAACACCTAAACTTATAACTGAGATAGAAGAAGCTGCTGAAATGATGATGAAATTAGAGTTTGATTTCATAGATAAAGTATTTGAATTAGGAGACTTAGAAAACTTATCTAAAGATGAGTTGAAAAATTTTATCAAACATAGGATCAATACTAAGATGAGCGATTTAGGATTAACCCCTATTATCCCCTCTGCAGAGATTGACAAAGGAGCTTTAAAAACAATGAAATGGTTTGATGCTGTTATCGCTGGAAAACAACAAACAGACTTTTTCGCAAACCGAGTTACAAATTATTCAAAAGGTCATATTGACTGGTCTAACGCATTTTAATAAAATATGAGTATAGTAGTGGATACTTCCCAATGGGAAGCAGGTAAAGATTACCCCGAGTGGATGAATGAAGTTTCTTTAGCAACGATATCAAAAGGGTATTTGTTAGCAGATGAAACTCCTAAAAAAGCATATAGAAGAGTAGCAAGTACAATAGCAAAAAGGTTGGACCGACCTGAACTTGAAAATAAATTCTTCAGATATATATGGAAAGGATGGTTAAATTTAGCTTCCCCTGTTCTGTCGAATACTGGAACCGATAAAGGTTTACCAATCTCATGTTTTGGTATTGATACACCTGATTCGATTCGAGGCATTGGACTAACTAATGCTGAACTCATGAGATTAACATCTCTAGGAGGCGGTGTAGGTATAGGATTGAGTAAGGTAAGAGGTAGAGGAGCCAAGATAGGCAACGAAGTAGGTCAATCAGAGGGTATTGTACCTTGGGCTAAAATTTATGACTCAACAATTATTGCAACTAACCAAGGAGCAGTAAGAAGAGGAGCAGCATCAGTTAATCTTGATATTAATCACCCAGACATTTCTGAGTACTTAGAAATCAGAAGACCTAAAGGGGACCCTAACAGACAGTGTTTAAATTTACATCAGTGTGTTAACGTCGATGATGCTTTTATGCAAAAACTTGAACATAGAGACCCAGAAGCCATGGAACTATGGATAAAAATTCTGAAGTCTAGAATGGAAACAGGTGAACCATACCTTATGTTCGGAGATACTGTTAATAACGCTAATCCACCGGCATATAAGAAGAACAATTTAGACGTTTCTATGACTAATATATGTTCAGAGATTACTTTACATACTGATGAAGAGCATAGTTTTATATGCTGTTTATCTTCTGTAAATCTCACAAAATGGGATGAATGGAAAAACAGCGATTTAATAGAAACTGCTATATATTTCTTGGACGGTGTATTAGAAGAATTTTTAGCTAAAACTTCCGGAAGAGATTCATTAATTAGAGCTAATAGATCTGCAAAAAAAGGTAGAGCAGTTGGATTAGGAGTACTAGGATGGCATACACTTTTACAGGATAAAAGAATACCATTTGCATCTATAGCTGCTACATCCCTAACTCACCAGATCTTTTCCGATTTAAGGACTAAAGCAGAGGCAGCATCAAGAAAGTTAGCTGATGAGTACGGTGAGCCACTATGGTGTAGAGGTACAGGTATGAGAAATACTCACTTACTAGCAATCGCACCTACAGTATCTAATAGTACAATAGCAGGCGGAGTATCTGCAGGTATTGAACCAGTACCAGCAAACATATATACCTTTAATTCTGCAAAAGGTACATTTATTAGGAAAAATGGTGCATTAGAATCCTACTTAGAAGAAAAAGGTCATAATACAGAAGAAGTATGGGATCAGGTAATGAAAGATAGAGGTTCCATTGCTAATTTGCCTGAAGATATTATGCCAGCAGAAGATAAGCCTATATTTTTAACTTTTGCTGAAATTAATCAATTACAGTTAGTTGAACAAGCAGCAGCAAGACAAAAATATATAGATCAGACACAATCTTTAAATTTAGCATTCGATCCAACAGATAGTCCTAAATTTATTAATGAAGTTCACCAGTCCGCTTGGAGATTAGGAATAAAAACACTATATTATCTAAGAACAGACTCAGTTATCAATGGAGATATTGGCTCAAGAACAGAACTAGATTGTTTATCCTGTGATGGATAGTAATGAATAAAGTAGAAGAAATATTTAAAGCCTGGGGTATTGCATTTAACCCTGATAGATATCAAGCAGAGCTTGCATCCAAACGTATAGAGATATGTAATGGTTGTGAACATAAAAAAACAAGTGCATTAGTAAATACGTGTGGATTATGCGGCTGTGCTCTGAAAGCCAAAGTATTCTCACCAGTAATTGGAGCCTGTCCAGATAATAGATGGGACGAAATAGATAAAGTTATGTTACATATGAATGATAAGATTTTTGTACAGTTAGCAAGTTATAGAGACCACCAACTTGTACCTACAATGAGGGATATGCTTAAACAAGCAGATAGACCTGAAAATTTAATATTTGGAATCTGCTGGCAAAAAGCAGATGCAGAAACGTTAGAAGAATTTACAGATCATCCTCAAGTTAGATACCAGACTTACCATTATACAGAAAGTGAAGGACTTGGATGGGCACGAGCTAAAGTAGCTGAGTTATGGAAAGATGAACCGTATACACTACAATTAGATTCTCACCATAGATTCGCTCCTCATTGGGACACTATGTTGATAGAGGATTATAGACAAGCAGCAACGTACTGTAAAAAACCTATCATAACAACTTACTTAACACCTTTCGAAGTACCTAAATTTGAAGAAGGTGGATTAGAAGCATTAAATCAGACACCATGTCTGATGTCACAGTATGAATTTAGTAATGACAAACTCCTTATGTCGATGCCTTGGTATATTCAAGACCATGCTAACAGAAAACATGTAATCCCAGCTAGAACACTAAGTGGACATTTAATTTTTACAAAAAGTGAATTCTTACAAGAAGTGCCCTATGATCCAGATATCTATTTTGGAGGGTACTGTGAAGAAACAACTATGTCATTAAGAGCTTTTACTAACGGATATGATTTTTATAGTCCATACCGTCAGTACATATGGCATGAATATACCAGAACAGGTCGTCCTAAGCATTGGGATGATCATGGTAAAGAATCTAAAACTGATAAGACGAGCGGTGAAAGAGATGCATTTGGACGTTCTAAAACTAGACAGTTATTTGGTATTGAAGATAATGGAATACAAATTGAACCTAAGTTTGATGTAGGTAACGTAAGAACATTACATGATTATGAAGTATTCGGTGGATTTGATTTTAAAAACCAAAAAATACAAAGGTATACTCTACAAGTTGGTTCACCACCTAATCCAATACCGTGGGCAGACCAATTTGAATTAGATAAAGAAGTAAATATAACAGTAGAATGGCCTGTTACACACTTTTTATCTCAATCAGCAGAACCTTATAAGTTTATTACATTTGGAGTCGTAGATGGAACAGGAAAAGAAGTATACAGAAATGACTTTACTGCTGAAAAACATCCAGAAATAGTATCAATACAAAAGAATAGTTTCACCTTTGACATTACAGAAAGATTTATCAAAGGTAGTTCCGTAGTAATGTATGGAATGAAACAAGACGGTGAATGGTCAACTCAATACAGTAAACAATTATGAGAATAGTCTTCCTAGTATTAGGAAATAGTAGAAGAAGTAATTACCTTAATGGAGATACTATTAGGACTGGAGGCGCAGGCGCTTCCGGTACTGATGGTTCTAATATTTTAGTTGCAGAGTACTTAGCCTCTAAGGGGTATGAAGTCACAATATGTACAGATAAACTAGAACCTGCATTAGAAGATAATTTAAGAGAATCAGGTGTAAATCCACCAGCTGGAGAACTAGTTAGAGGTGTATCATATACTGACTTTGACTTTACAGGTATTCAAAATTTAAATTATGATTTTGTAGTAGGAAATTTATGGTTTAAAGATTATAAAAATCTTCCTATCACAGTAAGTAGGGGAGTACTGTATTGGAGCCATATGCAATGGTTTTACGGTGTGAATGAGTTTATCGCTGCTGCTAATAAATGGAATGTACCTTTAGGTATAGTTAATATATCTAAATGGGAGAAAGACATGAACTTTAACCATTATAAGCATTTAATAAGAAACGTCAAAACTGATGTACATTGGGCTACGATAGGTAACCCAGTTCAAGATGATGTTATTACTGAGGTACATAATAAAGGTATCAAAAAGAAAAAAGGTAAGTTTGTATTCCACGCTGCTTGGGCAAGAGGAGGAAATGTTGCTATTGATGCAGTAAGAAAATTAGATATACCGGATAAAGAGTTTCATGCATTTGATTACTTAATGGCTACTCATGCACACTCAGATGAATTTTTTAATCTGCATAACGGTGTAGATAAAACTACACTGTTTAACCATTTAGCAGAAGCAGAATACTTTTTATATCCTCTATACACACCGTATGAGGATGTACATAAGGATACTTTTTCTTGTGTAGTAGCAGAAGCTATTGCTTTAGGAGTAGTACCTATCACATACCCATTAGGAGCTTTACCTGAACTATTTTCAGGATACTGTGGGTGGATACCCGAACCACTTGACATAAATTTCTTAGATATGAACGCAGAACCGCTTTCTAAAGACTTCGACGGTAAGTTTAATGACAGTGGTTTAGTAGTAGATACATACAATTCATTAGAACAGTCAGAAGACTTAAAGAGACACAATCAGGCTAAGGGATATAAGTATATAATCGATAACTTTCGAGTTGAGGTTATCGGAGAAAAATGGATTAACTTCTTTAAAGCATTTGGAGTATGATTAATTTAGGACTTTTTTACCAATCCGGATACAGAATTGAAGCGTGTTATTTTGCTCTCAATCAATTTAGAAAGTTTTACCCAACCGCACCTGTAGCATTATACGAAGATAACACAAATATCTTAAAACCAGTTGCTAATAAGTTTTCCTGTTCATATAGTAAAACTAATAAACAAGGCTATAATGACCCAAATAGTGGAAGACCTGCTTTTGACACAGAAACAATACTTGCCTGGCTTGATAGGGTATATGAAGCTTGTACCACAACACTTTCAGAAGTAGATTGGGTGATGAATATGGAGGACGACGTATGGTTTTTAGGTAAAATTGATGAAACACCTAACTACGATTTAACCGGTATTGGAGGTCGAGGCTGGCAAGGAGATGAATTATATAAATTTTTAGACATAGATCTTAGAGGTGCATACGGATGTGGTGGAAGTATATTTAACCGAAAGAAGTTTATAGAGGCATATCATGCAAGTAAGGAAGTAGATTGGAATTATATAGAGAGAATAGCTGGTGATGGATCTCCAACACAGTGGACAGACTCTATGTTAACTTTTATTTTCCATTATAGTAAATTTACAGTAGGAGACCAGAGAAGTATAAACTGCCAATTTGGTAGTGAAATTGGATTAGAGAATATGACAAATGAAACTATTCAAAAAGCAGAACTGGACCACCACTTTACGAAAGTTGTACACTGCTGGAAACCTTACTACCATCCTACACCGAATATTAGAAAAGAAGTACAAGAAAAATTAACTCCTTATCATTAGAGTATGAAATACGATTACCTTATAGTCGGAGCAGGTTTTTATGGTGCAATATGTGCACATGAGTTAAATAAACTCGGGTATAAAGTATGCGTTATAGAAAATAGAGACCACATTGGGGGTAATTGTTATACAAAAAATGTTTCTGGAATACAGGTACACGAATACGGTCCTCACATATTTCATACATCAAACGAAAAAGTATGGAAATGGATCAACCAGTTTGTAGAGTTTAATGACTTTAAACTTAGACCAGTCGCTAACTATAAAGGTGATATTTTTTCACTGCCTTTTAATATGTGGACGTTTTCTAAGATGTGGGGTATTACAAGACCAGAAGAAGCAAAAAAAATTATTGAATTACAATCAAAATATATAGGTGAACCTAGGAACTTAGAAGAACAAGCAATTAAGTTAGTTGGTCATGACATATACCACCAATTAATTAAAGGGTATACAGCAAAACAATGGAGAAAGAGCCCTAAAAAGTTACCTAAAGAAATAATAAAAAGATTACCAGTAAGATTTACATACGATAATAACTATTTTAACGATAAATACCAAGGGATTCCTAAAGGCGGTTATACTCAAATATTTGAAAAACTATTAGATGGGATAGACGTAAAATTAGAAACAGATTATTTTGAAGATGAACTACCAGAGCATGATAAAGTAATATACACTGGTCCAATAGATAGATATTTCGACTACAAATTTGGAGAATTAGAATATAAGACCACATCATTTGCACACCATACATTAGAAGGTGTTAAAGACTTTCAAGGCACAGCTATGATGAATTTTACCGATAAAGAAGTAGAGTATACTAGAATTATAGAGCATAAACATTTTGACCCTGTGGATACACTCCATACGGTAGTAACGTATGAATACCCACAACCTTATAAAGCAGATAAAACAGAACCTTACTACCCTGTTAATGATCCTACAAATACTTCAATCTATACTAAGTATAAAAAAGAAGCGGATAGTTTAACAGACATACATTTCGGCGGAAGGTTAGCAGAGTATAAATACTATGATATGCACCAGGTAATAGAATCAGCACTTAATTATGTAGATAGCTTTAAAACAAAATAGTTTCAGTAGGAATCGTTATTTTTTATTAATTTAAAAAATTTAACAATGAATGAGAAACCAAGTAAATTACCAGAATTAAAAGTACTAAAGGAGTTGGTTAAGGAAGTAGGAAACATAGTTTGGTATTCAAGACAACCAAGCTTTGAAGGACCAGAAGAGTCAATTAAATTTATAAAAGAAGAGATTAAAAAATTTAAAAAGAATAAAGAGTAGTTGTTAGTTCGATGAATATTTCTTATATTATATTAAATAATAAACCTATAATATATGTCAAAAAACTCATCTAAACAAATGATTACGCAACTACAAGAATGGTTAATTTCTATGGGAATTCAAAAGAAAGAAAGACCAAGAAAGTTTAACAAGAATAGAAATAATAAGGTAAAGCGATGAAAGAGATCATTAAATTTTATGCAAATTGGTGTGGACCATGCAAGGTTTATGGAAAAACCTTTGATAAGATAAAAGATAAGTACGAAGGGCAGTTAAAGTTTACTGAAGTTAACATAGAAACAGATACTACAGGACTTGCTGCTAAATTTAATGTGAGATCTATCCCACATACAGTACTTATTAGAGAGGACGGAAGTTCAACAGGAAAGACAGGTAGATTAGATATAGAATCTCTAGAAGAATTAGTATTAAGTTAAAAAATAAAATAAAGTTATGTTAAGAAACCCAGACTCAATCCCTGCAGGGGATACAATTGTAAAAGATAAAGCTATGGATCCATTTTTCATATCTAGATCACAAACAGGAGGTTATACTGTTTACGAAGATGTTATTAAAGGTGATAATAATACAAAATATATTAAAACTATATCTTACCCCTCTAATTTTAATAATGCCCTAAAAACAGTAATGAGAGAAAAACTGAACTCAGGACCTAAGAAATTATATGATTTAAAATCGTATATCTCTGAATGGGAAGCAATTAAAAACGATATTGCTGGGATAGTAGATATGTAAATTCTTAAGCGTTAGCCTATACGCAAAATACCTGGCAAAATTAAATAAATAGATTATGGCACATTGTGTAGTTAGTTTAAGTGGTGGAATGGATAGCAGCACCCTATTATTAAGAGCTATCGAAAAGTATGATACAGTAACAGGTATCTCATTTGATTACGGTCAAAAACATAAAGTAGAGCTAGAAAGAGCTCAATCGTTAATTGATTACCTTGCGAGTAAAGGTCATAACGTAAATTACCGTCAAATAAAACTAGACGGATTAGTAGATTTACTAGATTCTGCTTTAGTAGAAGGCGGAGATGATGTACCAGAAGGACATTACGTGCAAGATAACATGAAGGAA
>Ga0222717_10000043_pt1 | contig 99547 bp, 86 predicted proteins | sample C33_18DmetaG_FD_165053 | JGI IMG/M metagenome (GOLD analysis project Ga0222717, IMG submission 165053) | Estuarine water microbial communities from San Francisco Bay, California, United States - C33_18D | ecosystem: Environmental > Aquatic > Marine > Unclassified | place: USA: California... | reverse complement strand
ATAAAAAATCAGAGGGGGGAAAAGAAATAATCAGAGGAGGGTCAGCAAGTCCGTGAATTGTGAATTTATCTTGTGTTAGATTGTATTGTTAGTTGGTTGTGTCTGGCGAAATCTACTCTGTGAAGAACAACCCCCTTATCACCCCATGACAGCCCCCCCGACCACCTCACTCAAAAAGCAAATTCCTAGCAATGCAAGTTGTGCTGTAAGGATACTACCCGTCTGAGGTATATCTATGGTATGAAGCACTACTCACTGGCAGTATCACTGTTTGCCGCTACCATCTTGGTTCCTGCTAAAGCAAAGGAGCTAAACATAGCACGGGCCAAGGACCATCCATACGTAGATCATCAGAAAGGACGTGAGGGATACCGTCTCGCGAGCGAACCCGTCAACGCCTACCGCATCTATGATTTCTACCAACGCCAGGCCGACTACTACCTGAGCTCAGGAGCACAACTTCCAGCCATCATCCCCGCATTCCCAGGGCTCGATGGGGGCAAGCACGGCCACTGGGGAAAGAATAATCAAAACAGTCACAATGACGGACGCTGGAATGAGATGGGCCACCACGGGCTCATCTGCCACACCGTTGGAGGCGTCGGTGCAGATGGCTTTATGATCAATGTCGATGCTCAGCAACAGCTTCATGCAGGTTTTAGCCCTAGTGCCAATCTCAGCTATTTCCGCTACTGGGACGGCGAGTTTACCCATATCGACCCCTATCGCTGGGGCACCTCACGAGGGGTCAAACAGAAGGGCAAAGTCCTCACTCAATTCAATGACAAGCAGCTGAAACAGCGGGGAAAAGCCAATTCTATAGGTTGGCAGGTTGCTAAGGAACTACGACGCTATCTTGGCTACTTCGATACTGATTTTGGCATTATCTTTTCTTACGCGATCAAGAATGCCAAGGTTCTCGACACTCTCCGCTCCAAGGATGGCAAGGTGTACCATCGCATCATCGAAGCTCAGCAAGAGCTCAAGAACGCCAAACTCGCACTCTTCGATGCTAATGGCGTAACCCAGCTAGAAGGAAACAGCTTCACGATTAAAGCAGCAGACGGAAAGCCATTGGCAGTCAAAATCGTCAGCAAAGGAGCTGAAGTGAGGCCTGAAATCTCGGATGGATTAGTGGTTCTTAATATCAGCAGCCTAAGCTCTGCAGGACAGATCCAAGTGCTCTTTGGGAGAAATGCTCAAAAGGTAGAGGAAGCTGGGGCGAAGCTCTCAACAGTCTTAACAGTCTCGCTGGCCAAGCAGTCCACCCAACGCAAGGCGAAGTGGAGTCAAACTATCAAGACCACTGGCACCCTCTCCAAGGACTCCTCCAGCCCCTATGTGGTCGATGATATTGCACTCCCCTTCGACAATGCTAACAAGTCGCTCATGTTCCTCACGGACATTGCGTTTAACAAAAAGGGTGAGGCATTCATCAGCACCTTGATGGGAGAAGTTTGGAAGGTATCAGGCTTAAAAGATAAGCTGAACACGGCCACTTGGCAGAGGATTGCACGAGGTCTGAATCAACCATCAGGGCTCAAAATCTGGGACGGAAAAATGTTTGTGTTAGAACGCGATCAGATCACTACGCTTGAGGATCGTAATGGAGACGGAGAAATTGACTTCTATGGAAATTTCTCACCTCTTGTTTCTGGTCTCGGGCTTGTCGGTAGTCACACGCACACATGGGGATTGGGCAAGGATAAAGACGCATGGATCCACTTTGTCTCAGGCTGGAGTTCCTATAGAGTCTCACCAGATGGCAGCAAGATAGAGGAAATGACGAAAGGACTCCGCAACTGCATGGGCTTTGGTAGTCTATCAGACGGAACCATCCTCGTCGGCCCTCAAGAAGGCACCAACACCCCAACCTCCGAAATCATCCAGGTGCGCAAGGGAGACAACCATGGCTTTAAAAACAACGATAAGCTGAGTGTTCCCCTCGCCTATGTTCCTCGTGGTGTAGACAACTCGACCGGTGGTTTTCTCGAAGTAGATAGCCCGAAGTGGGGACCTCTCGGCAAGAAAGGCTTGATCGGGATCTGCTACGGGTATGGCTCATGGCATCAAGTTCTGTTCGATCAAAATCAAAAAGTCACTGGTCACCGTCAAGCGGCCACGGTTCCTATGCGAGGTGAATTCCTCAGCGGCGTGGTTCGTGGTGCCGTTAATCCGGTGGATGGACAGGTCTACCTTGTTGGTCTCGACGGCTGGGGAGACTACGCCGTGCATGATGGCTGTCTCCATCGTGTTCGCTACACAGGTAAGCCCCTACTGGAGCCGACTGGATATCAGGTGTATGACAACGGGATCAGAGTAGACTTTGACATCGAACTCGATCCATCCTCCGTGACGGATGTGAGCAAGTATTTCGCACAAATGTGGAATTACCGGAACTCGCGCCAATACGGTTCTCCTGAGTTCTCTATCCTCAACCCTGACTCCTTGGGGCACGACCCACTTAAGGTGACCAAAGCGGTGCTCGCCAAAAACAAGAAGTCGATCTTTGTCGAAATCCCTTCACTACAACCCGCTATGCAGGTGCACCTTCGGATGAAGATTCAGTCGGCTGATGGAGCGGCCATCGCGACCGACCTCTTCCCGACCATCGTTAAACTCGGCGACTTCTACTCCTTTCCAGGAGCTCAAGCCAAGAACACGAAAAAATCTCGTGAGTTCGTGCTTCGGAACGATCGTGATAAGGCTAAGAGCCAGAGTCTTGTCACCCAGTCTGGAAAAGTAGACGAGCATGCCAAGCGCGTGCAGATTAAAACTCCCATTGGGCTTAAGTTCGACGTCAAAGAATTCCGAGTGAAAGCTGGCGAATCCATCGCACTCGAGCTCAAAAACATAGACGCGATGCCTCACAACCTTGTGATTGTGAAACCAGGCACGAAAGAAGCTGTTGGCACTGCAGCCTTCAAGATGCTCAACGATCCAAAAGCTATTGAGAAGTGCTATGTGCCTGACGATAAGTCAAACGTGATCGCCTACACCCATGTTGTTTCTCCGAAAGGCACGCATACCACCTATTTCACAGCACCCAAGAAGAAGGGCAACTATCCCTACATCTGTACCTTCCCCGGCCATTGGCAAGCGATGCAGGGTGTTATGATTGTAGAATAGAACAGATGAAACGAATAGCCACAAATAGCCCCATCTCACAAAAAAATAACATATCATCTTATATTCTCCTAAGTAACTCCACCCAGCCTCCTGCAGTGCGTGTTCCTGCAGTTCTGTTCTACAGGAAGTCAGTAGCAGTCAGTAGCTCTCAGTAGCAGTCTATCGCAGCGTGCCATCTATCACTGGCTTTCACAGGCTTTCACCGATCCCTTCTCGTTTGACTCATCATACATTTTCGACTAAGACAGAAAGGATGAATCAAGAGCCAGCCAACGAAGTGGTATTTATAAAGCACAAGACTAAACCGCATTTGGTGGCTGACAAAATCAAAGAAGACATTTCAAACAAAATCCTCAACGACAACCTCCCTGGATATCGAACGCTAATGAAGCGTTACTCCGTTAGTCAAACTACCGCAAAGGAGGCAATTAACCTATTGGAAGCAGAGGGCATCATTGGCAATGCGGCCAAAGGCGTTCCACGAAGAATCCTTGTTGCTTCTCTTCCTGCTAAGCTTAAACGAAGCTTACTAATTCTCCTACCAAAGGGGCAGATTCCTATGGCTGATCGTACCAATACCGTCGAAGCCTTTACGAGGATATGGAAATCCTATGAAGGAGACGTCTTTGAATGCGAAGTGGACCTCTTACAAAAGGACCCCAATAAAAAATTAAAGAATTTAAGAAAAAAATACAGCCCAGACGCTCTCGTTTCTTTCATACTCCCCGAGCACTGGAACGAAGCCATTTTGTCCTCAAGACTACCATTCTTCCAAATCAACCCCCTTATCACCCCATGACAGCCCCCCCGACCACCTCACTCAAAAAGCAAATTCCTAGCAGCTTCATAGCAGGCAGAATAAAAATTAGGCCTGTCTTTTATTTGCAAAATGGCCCAACAAAAAAGCACTTCCGCTTGAGGAAGTGCTTTTTGTAAAAATGATTTCAGTATGATTACTTTCTACGACGGATAATTAGGGCCAGTGCGCCAAGTCCCAGAAGAGCAGCGGATGATGGCTCTGGGACTGCCGCTATAGCTAACGTAATCTCGCCGGTAAAGCCGTCCCCGGGCGCTCCATCGAATTTACTCTGATCAAGGGTGGCTGTATATCCTGCGGGCGCAGTGATTGTACCAACTGTGCCAAATCCGCCACCGTTATTAGCGTAAGTCCCGCCGAATAACTCTGTATCGACTAATACGAAGGTTGCAGCGCCGCCAGTATAATTCGAGGCATCTATGTTAATGGTGCTTTCGCTAAAACCAAGGCGAGAATCAGAGTCAAACGTACTGATACCGGCTGAATCGAATACGAAATCGAGCGTCGCGTCAAAAGTAGATTGCTGATGCACGTTAATAGTAGCCAAACTTCCAGTGACTCGGATTGTGCTGAGAGCGCCAGAGTCAGTCGTTGAGATGCGTTCATTAAAGGTGTGCACTCCGTCAACAAAGTTGATAGTACTGCCATTCTTCAGAAACGTATACGTTCCGTTATTAGCGGGGCTTTGTTTAGTTAAAGTCAACGCCCCACCGGTTAAATTCAGCGTCCCGCCGTTTGTAACCGTTACGCTCGTATAAGAACTAACACTCGAATGATTGTTAGTGGTGCCGTCAACAACAAAGGTCGCGGCTTGCGACGAGATAGCTGCAGCAAGGAAAGAAATAATGAATAATATGTTAGTTTTCATAGTGTTTATTTTTTATAGTGTTTAATCAGTTCATCTGTGCTGATAGGGATTATTATTTATTATATCATCATTACTTAATCACCTAGACTCTCCCATCCTAATTTCATAGGATGCTTAGACTGGAATATCAAGATTTCCTAAGCAGAGCCAAAGCTACTCATTTTTTTGGTTGTACTACCACAGATGCTTGCTTTGGTATCCACTTTGATGAGTTTAGAACATCCAATGATAGGTCATAGGTGATATGAAAACAGTTTGTTTTCACGTCGTAGTCGGTTTGCCAGAAATCGTTGGCGTGTACCGATCAGAAAAGGGTCAGCAAAAGGCTAAAGCATGAATATCATAAATACATCACATTTTATTACTGCCTTCTATTCTAATAATCAATAGGACACGCCCCTTACCGCACTCGACACCTACTTGCTGTTCTTCTTAATCAAACCAATTACCGTAAAAGCCTGCAGCGTCTTTACCAAAAATTTTCGCAGGTGATCATTGCCATTGAAATAGGTTCCCACAGTTCGTGGATCAGGCGGTTTCTAGAAAACCTAAAAGATGAAATTCTCATGGCAAACCCAAGCCCATAAGCTGCGAGCCATCTTTCAAAACAACTAACCCCGTTATCACCCCATGAAAGCCCCCTCGATCATCTAACCAAAAAATCAAATTCCTAGCAGTCAGTCAGTAGAAAGCTGTAAGTGGTTTACTGCTCGAGAATTTCCACTTCGTAGCCATCGGGGTCGGTGACAAATGCCATCTTGCGTTCGCCTGAGGTGAATTTTTCCCGCCATTGGTCCGGCCAGATTTCAATACCGTCGTTTTCCAGTTTGTCACAGTATTCCACGATATCAGTCACCCCCACGCAGGTGTGCATCAGGTCCTCAGGGAAATCGACGTTGTAGTCCGGCGAGTGGGTCAGCTCTAGAAAGTGCTCGTTACCGGGAAGATGGAGAAATACGAGTTGGTTTCCCTGCGGCGAGGTTTTTTGTTCACCGAGCTCAAAACCTATTTTCTGATAGAATGCAATGCTTGCCTCGGGATTAGAAACACGGATACGGGTGTGTAAAAATTTGATCATTCACATGTGTGCCCTTGTAAAGCAGAGTCGTCAAGTAAAGCTTCATGATGACAAGAAAAGCTTATCACACAGCAGTGAGATAAGCTCTAGTTGGTTAGCATAAAACAAGTTAGGCTTTCGCTTTCCCTTTCGGTCGCACCGGTTTAAATGTGAGCTCTTTAGCATCTTTTTTACGGGTGACTTTAACGGTGTCACCCTCCTTGATGTCAGCCCGCAACAGTGCCTCAGCAAGGGGGTCCTCAATGTAGCGCTCCACAGCACGACGCATCGGACGCGCGCCATAGTTAGGATCATATCCCTTCTCCATAAGAAACTCGCGGGCATTCTTATCCATTTTCAGAGTGATACTCTTGTCCTCAAGTCGGGCGAAGAGCTTGCTGCACTCCAAATCAACGATGACATTGAGTGCCTTTTTCTCAAGCATGTGGAAGACCACGGTGTCGTCAAGGCGATTGAGAAACTCTGGCTTAAACTGCTTCTTCGCCTCATCGAGGATTTTCTCCTTCATCCCATCGAAATCAGCCGCATCCTCTTGCATGGCACCGAAGCCTAGCGAAGTCTGGCGTTTGATGCTTGAGGCACCCACATTCGAGGTGAGAATGATGATGGTGTTACGGAAGTCAATTTTTCGACCAAACGAATCAGTCACCATGCCTTCTTCAAGAATTTGCAGGAGCAAATTCATCACATCTGGGTGGGCTTTCTCAATTTCGTCAAACAGAACGACTGAATAAGGACGGCGCCTAACAGCCTCGGAAAGCTGCCCACCCTCCTCGTAGCCAACATATCCCGGAGGAGATCCAATCAGGCGAGAAGTGGAGAATTTCTCCATGTACTCCGACATGTCGATCTGGATGAGCGAATCGGCATCACCAAACATGAACTCAGCAAGGTTACGTGCCAGATAAGTCTTACCCACACCAGTGGGTCCGAGGAAAAGGAATGATCCAATCGGACGGCGCGGGTCTTTCAGGTCGGCACGTGAACGACGCAGGGCCTTGGAAATAGTCACGACAGCCGTGTCTTGACCGATGACCTGACTCTTGAGTTGCTCTTCCATTTTGAGCAGCTTCTGAGCCTCTTTCTCTTCCATGCGCTGAAGTGGTACGCCCGTCCATTTGGAAATGACCGCCATGATTTCATCTTCGCCAACTTCAACGATGGTTTCTTCGCTCTCGGCACGCCAGGTGGCGACGATTTCCTCGAGCTCTTTTTTTGCCTGCTTCTCAGCATCACGCATCGAAGCGGCTTTTTCAAAATTCTGATCGTTGATCGCAGCCACCTTGTCTTCTTGAATATCGCCGATTTTCGCCTCTAGGTTCTTTAGTTTGGGGGGGCGGGTCATCTGACCGATACGAGCACGAGAACCAGCCTCGTCTAACACATCAATCGCCTTATCGGGAAGGAATCGATCTGAAAGGTAGCGTGATGACAATTTCACCGCAGCCTCGATGGCATCTGGTGTGTAACTCGACTTGTGGTGCTCCTCATACTTAAACTGGAGACCCTTCAAAATAGCGATGGCATCTTCTTGGGACGGTTCCTCTACCTTAACCTTCTGAAATCGGCGCTCGAGAGCTGAGTCTTTTTCGATGAACTTGCGATATTCGTTCATCGTGGTGGCACCCACGCATTGTAGTTCTGATCTCGAAAGTGCGGGTTTGATAATGTTCGAGGCGTCCATGGCACCCTCGGCGGATCCGGCACCCACGATGGTGTGTAGTTCGTCGATAAAGAGAATGATATTTCCCGCCTTGCGGATTTCATCCATCACCGCCTTGATACGCTCTTCAAACTGACCACGGTATTTGGTGCCAGCAACCATGAGAGCGAGGTCAAGAGTCACAACACGCTGGTCACGCAGGAGTTCAGGAACGTTGCCGCTGGCAATTTCCTGTGCCAATCCCTCGACAATCGCCGTTTTTCCAACACCGGCTTCACCAATGAGTACGGGGTTGTTTTTAGTACGGCGGCAGAGGATTTGAATGACACGTTCAATCTCGGATTCGCGTCCGATAACTGGGTCGAGTTTATCTTTATCCGCCAACTTCGTCAGGTCACGTCCAAATGCTTTGAGCGCAGGCGTCTTTCCTTTGCCATCTTCCTCGGCAACCATCTCATCGGCATCATCATCAAACTCATCAAACTCTGCGCTAAGCTCTTCAGGGCTAAAATTTGGATCGATTTCCGCAAGGATTTCTTGGCGGGTCTGGTTGATGTCCACCTCAAGACTGGTCAACACGCGGGCAGCAACACCCTCACCTTCTCGAAGCAGGCCTAACAATAAGTGCTCAGTTCCTACATAAGAATGATCAAGTTGCTGAGCCTCTTTGTTCGAGAGCGACAAAACCTTCTTGACCCGCGGAGTGTAAGGGATGTTTCCCGAAATTTTATTCTCGGGGCCTGAGCCGACTTGTTTTTCCACTTCAATACGCACGGTATCAAGATCAAGTCCCATATTCTGTAACACACTCACAGCAACCCCTTGGCCCAGTTTGATTAAGCCTAATAGAATGTGTTCGGTGCCGACATAATTGTGATTGAAGCGATCAGCTTCTTTTCGGGCGAGTGCTAGGACTTGCTGGGCTCTTGGAGTAAAGTTATTCATAGTTGGTGAGATGCCTTATAGGCAAATTAAATTAGTTAATAAAACATATATCAGGGTTTGGCAAAGAATGCAAACAGTCACGGATGATTTTAGCACGATTTGTATCACGCTCCTCTGGTGTTAGGCTGCGTCCTGCTTGATGCTGTAGATGGGCCGGCTCAATATCCATTAGCAGGGTATCACAAAGTTGAATGGTTTCGTATGGAAAACATTTCAAGTCTGTTCCCAGCCGGATAAGTGAGAGGTGTGTGAGTGCTTCCTTGGAATCTATGACATAGGCATGTTTGAGTAGCCCGTATGCGCGGGCAATCTTATCAGCCACCATTTGAGGATCGTCTTCGATAAGCTTCAGCCGTGCGTTACGCTCATGATCACGAACTTTTTTAATCACTCGCTCGAGGCGGTTAATAATACTATCCTCAGATTCCCCTAGAGTCGATTGGTTGGAAATCTGGAATAAGTGGCCCAGGGACTCGGTTCCCTCGCCAAAGATACCACGCACAGCAAGTCCTAGCTTCCCGACTGCTTGAATCACTTGCCCGATGTGATCGCTAATAACGAGGCCAGGGAGATGCAACATGGCAGATGCCCGTAATCCAGTGCCGAGATTCGTCGGGCAAGCAGTAAGATACCCCAATTCGTGATCGAAAGCATATGGAAGCTTTTGTTCTAACTCCATGTCAACACTTGCGATCAGGTCATATGCCTCGCGCAGGTGTAAGCCCGAACGGATCGATTGCAACCGCAGGTGATCTTCCTCATTGATCATCACACTGAGTGTCTGGCTACGGTTAACTACTGTGGCACTTCCTTCCCCCCTTGCCGCCTGCTCTCGGCTAATCAGATGACGCTCCACAAGAACTTGTTTTTGTACCGATGATAGCGCGCTGAGCTCTTGTGAGAATGCTTCTTTCATATTTGGCAGCGACTCAATTTTTTCCCGAAGTGAACTTAATAAATCAATTCGCTCCTGTTTTCGTGCCCATCCTGGAAATGGTGCACCAACAATATTACGTGCCAGTCGAATACGACTCGTGAGAACGATGGCACTATCAGCATCAGCACCGGTCATCCAGTCTGCAGGGTGCTTCAGTAATGTGGAAAATCGCATCATGGTGGCAGAAAATTTAAGTATCCAGTGTTAAGGTTTTTTCTTCAATCTGGCTAATCTGGTCGCGGAGCTTAGCAGCCTTTTCATAGTCCTCACCGCTGATTGCCTCTTCCATTTCTTTTCTGAGGGTATCAAGCTGTCGGCGCTGTTGAAATGCCTCGACCATTCCCAAGGGCACGCGCCCAGTATGGCTGGTGCCTTTATGCATTCCTGCGAGGTTATGTTTAATCTCTGCCAAGAAAAACTGATAACAACCACTGCAACCGAGACGACCGGTCTTCTTAAGATCATCAAACGCAAATCCACAGTCCGGACAACAGGTTTTGTCGTCCATCACAAGACTAGAATGCGTATCGGGCAGATCATTCTGAGTATCATCATCGGGTTCGTTCTCAGGAAAATCTATGTGGGGTAATAGGAAGCCATCTAGGTCTGTTACTCCCTGCTCGTTGGCACAGGAATCACAGAGATTGGTCTTCTTCGAAACCCCATCAATAATTTGGGTGAAGAATACCGTCGCCTTACTATCGCAAAAGTCACATTGCATCGCTGGGACAAACGTAGCCACGACAGCAGGATTTGCGAAAGGAAAAGTCACGTGATGCCACATTTTTTTAAAATCTCACTCACAGAGCCAATTAGCAGCAAAAAACCACGTCTTGCCAAATTCCTCTATTCACGCCAACTTAGGGAAAGGATAATTCCTCGCATATTTAATGAATATTTTACGTAAAATAGCGTCCAACGGGGTAAAGACACCTATACCACCAGATTCCGCACAAGGAGGAGGTATGGCAAGTGGGTCCAAAAACACTAAAAAGTCGGATGGCAATGGTGAGCCCGATAACCGTAGAATAAAATCAAGTGATATCGCCAGCGAAGACTCCGCTTGGGTTGCTGAGGCCCAAGCGGGTGACATGCGGGCATTCGACCGATTGGTCAGCAAACACCGTGGAAAAATTTATGCAATGATCTATAACATGGTCAAAAATGATGCTGATGCCTGGGACTTATCCCAAGAGGCATTCATAAAAGCATGGAAGGCTCTGCCAAAGTTTGAGTCGCGTGCACGCTTCTCAACGTGGCTATTTCGCATCAGCCACAATGTTGTGTATGATTGGCTCAGAAAACGACGTATTGAGGGTGATGGCGAGCTCAACGACGAGGTGTTTGATACCTCACGGGTTGACCCTGGTGCCTCTACAATGCCACATCATAATGCCCCTCCCGATGAAGCAATGCAGCAAAACGAATTATGCGAGGAGATCAACGCTGCTATCGCTGGTCTGTCTGAGGGGCACCGCGAGGTCATACTGCTACGTGAGGTTCAAGGGCTCGACTACAAGGAAATTGCCGAAATAACCGGAAATACTATCGGCACAGTTATGAGTCGGCTCCACTACGCTCGTAAAAAACTTCAAAGTATTCTCAGGCCGGATGCTGATTAATCCCACCAAAAATCTAATTAAAAATAACCATGAAGAAAGAACCTGATCAAACAACACTCACACAATGGATCGACGGCGAGCTTGTAGGTGAGGAACTACAACGTGTCGAAGCATGGGCGCAGAATCATCCAGAATTACTCGCCGAACGCGATGCTATCCGAGTAATGAATCAATCTATTCGTGCGACAATTCCCGCGAGTATTGAACCTCCATATGGAGACTTTTTTAATGAGCGAATTCTACGCCACATCGAAAGCGAACAGCTCACTCACGTACCCACACTTGCGCCAAAGCGCAGAATCTGGCAATGGCTCATGATTCCAACGGCGGCAGCCAGTATGGCACTCTGCTTTTACGTGGGCACACGTGTAGCTGAGCCCACAAGTATCTCATCGCCCTCGAACACCGTAGTGAGTACCATTTACACCCCCGATGGTGATGTCAGTGCGGATATATTCCGCGCAGAGGGGGCTGGCGCCACAGTGATTGTGCTCAAGGGTTTGACAGATATACCAGATGATCTTGAAATGGTTGGCAATCCTGCAACTGATAGTTCCAACGGTGCTAGTATGGTAAGTATTAGCACATCTTACTAACACTCTAGCCAGCTTCATACGATGTCCAAATTTCTATCTATATCACTTAATTTCTTAATCCTGCTGGCTACTCCGGCAATCATGGCTGAGGACAGCGGTAAAGAAAAAGTGGGAAGCTTGTGCGCGACACTCTACATAGGCACCGATGAAGATGTAGTGAAGCTCGGCAAAAAAGTTAGCATGCTAGATTCCGCTACTGAGAAACGGTTGCGAAGTATCGAGAAAATGCGCTTCAAGCACTACCGCAAACTTGGCAGTGATATACAGCCCGTTTTTCGTAGTTACGAGAACTGGCTAGCTCCTTTAAAACCAAGCGAGGAAATTCTGCTAAGTTATGAGTCACGTGGACGTTCTAACGATGGCGGCATGCGCCTCGATCTTGAGTTATGGCAACACAAGCGCAAGGTGATGAAAACTGATCCCGTCCTACAGAAAGGGCGCCCGCTCTTTATCCTTGGCCCCAAATGGCGCGGCGGCACTCTCATCATCGCCGTAGAGCTGGTCGAAAACATCCTCAGTAATTAAATTACATTGATACATATGAAACACATTCTGCGCACTTTGCCTGTAATCACTCTGGTATTTGTTACTGTATCTAACCTTAGTGCCAAAGAAGGTTTTACTTTCATCAAAAACAAGATTGCCGTCACCGCAAAACCAGATGCAACAAAAGTGACCGTTCCATATCACTTTGAAAACAAAACTGATCGCACACTTACAATTGCCAAGTATGATTCTGCCTGCTCATGTCTCAGCGCCAAGGTCAGTAAAAGTAAGCTGATATACAAACCAGGGGAAAAAGGTGAAATCCGTGTTCAGTTCGCTATTGGCTCTTTTTCGGGTACCGTTGAAAAAACTGTCCTGCTCTGGACCACAGATGATGAGGACGACAAACCATCGATGATTATGAGTGTGGCTCTCACAATTCCCATACTGCTAGAACTTGAACCCACGTCCCTGCTCTGGAACCAGAACGAAGAGCCAAAAGCCAAGACTATCAAACTCAAGGTCAATAACGACAAACCCATCCGAATCATAAAACACGCAGGCACTAATGAAGACTTTCTTTATAATTTTAAAACTATCCGTGAGGGATGGGAGTATGAGCTTGAAGTTACTCCCAAAAACACCGATCTACCAAGTTTTGGGATGATCAAAGTAACCACGGATGCAACAATTCCCCGCTACAAAAGACAACAAGCATTTGTTTGTGTAAAACGCCAAAAAAAATAGCCCCCTGTCTTTTGTGTTTTCGATGTAACAAAAACATTACCTTCAGTACATATATTTTCTGGGACACCACAGGCGCAAGAATAGGGCTTCATGAAGAAACAGCACAAACTTCAGAAGTATTGGCAAACTAATGTTCAAATTATCTAGTGCTCTGATAGCATTTTCCACAAGAAATGTATTACGCTGATGACTTGTAGTTGCCAACCCGCTTAGGATTCATACAATGGCGTGCCCATGTCGGATTCCTTCGTTCACCTGCACGTTCATAGCTCCTACTCAACGCTGGACTCTACCATCCGTACCAAGGAGCTATGTGCTCGTGCCGCCGAGCTAGACATGCCCGCCGTGGCACTTACCGATCATGGAAACCTCTTTGGCTCCATCGAATTCTACCAGAATGCCCACAAAGCTGGCATCAAACCCATCTTAGGTTGTGAAATTTTTCTCGCACCAGCGAGTATCGAAGACAAAAAAGAAGTTCCAGGCAGAAAAAATTCTACGCATCTCACTTTATTAGCCAAAAATGAAACTGGCTATAAGAACCTAGTAAAACTCGTTTCAGTTGGTCACCTCGATGGCGAATGGCTTGGCGAACCACGAGTAGACCGTGAGTTATTGGGAGAATATTCCGAAGGCCTAATCTGCCTGAGCGGCTGCACCAATGGTGCCGTCGCCGAGTGGTTTCATCTGAATGATCTCGACGCCGCACGCGCGGAGGTCGAGCAACTCGCAAATCTATTTGGCAAAGATGACTTCTACCTGGAGCTCAACGACCAAAGACTCGAGATCCAGCAGACGATCAACAACACACTTAAAGACTTTTCCCAGGAACTTGGGCTTAAACTAGTCGCAACAAATGATGTGCATTTTCTTAACAAGGACGACCACGAAGCACACGACGTTCTTATTTGTATTGGAGAAGGTCGTTTGCTGTTAGACGAAAACCGTAAAAGCTACCCAGCTGATCACTATTTCAAAACACCTGAGGAAATGCGTAGCTTGTTCGCCGATTTTCCCGGTGCTTGTGATAACACGCTAGAAATCGCGGAAAAGTGTAATGTCGAGCTGGTGCTTGATCCCACAAGCTCAGAGAAATACCCACAATTTGATTCACCGGATGGCACACCCCGTGAGGAGTATTTTCATAAGGTCTGTTTTGATGGCCTGGAAAAGCGCTACGGCAAACGCGAACTCGACTACCTCTGCGAGATGCACGAGTGTAACGAGGCTGACATCAGGAAAACCCTCGATGACCGTCTAGACTACGAAATCAAGACCATCAATGACCTCGGCTTTGCATCCTACTTCCTAATTACCGCAGACTTCATCCAGTGGGGACGTGATAACGATATCCCCGTTGGACCCGGCCGTGGATCCGCAGCCGGATCACTCGTCGCCTACACTATGGGCATCACCGACATCTGCCCGATACGCTTCGGCCTGCTGTTTGAGCGATTCCTCAACCCGGAGCGTGTTAGCCCGCCGGATGTTGATATCGATTTCTGCCAGTCTCGCCGACCCGAGGTGATCGACTACGTGCGCCAAAAATATGGAGAGCGTTCGGTATCTCACATCGTGACCTACGGCACCTTGGGTGCCAAAAGTGTGATCCGTGACGTCGCGCGCGTCATGGGTATTTCCTATGGCGATGCCGACATGCTCGCGAAGATGATCGAGGCAAAACCGGGCGTAAAACTTAAGTCCGAATATGACGAAAAAGCGGAACTACGCGAAGTCATCGAGAACTCAAGCACTTGGCAAGACCTGTGGAATTATGCCCTAAAATTAGAAGGCCTAAATCGAAACACCGGTGTGCACGCCGCTGGCGTTGTCATAGGTGATCGCCCACTCGACGAGCACTGTGCACTAACTCGAGGTAACGAGGGTGAGGTGGTGACCCAGTGCGATATGGGTGCCATCACCGAGTTGGGCCTGCTTAAAATGGATTTCCTGGGTCTGAAAAACATGACCGTCATCCAGGATGCAGAAAATCATATCCGTAAACACACGCCGGACTTTGATATCAATACAGTGCCACTCGATGACGAACCGACGCTCGCACTGCTCAACCGGGGTGAGACTATGGGTGTGTTCCAGCTTGAATCCGGCGGCATGGTAGAAACCTGTAAAAAATATGGGATCTCAAAAATTGAGGATATCATCGATCTGCTCGCACTCTACCGCCCGGGTGCGATGGACTTCATCGATCAGATGATCGAAGTAAAAAAAGGAATCAAACCAGTCAAATATGAGCACCCATTGTTGGAGGAGATCTGTGGCGACACCTACGGCGTGATGATCTACCAAGAGCAGGTGCAAAATGCCGCCAAGATGCTTGCCGGATATACTCTCGGAGGTGCTGATATTTTGCGACGTGCTATGGGTAAGAAAAAGCCTGAGGAAATGGCAAAGCAGCGCGAGATTTTTGTAGAGGGAGCCAAGGCTACCAACAACATCGCCGCCCCACTTGCGAACCAGATCTTCGACAAAATTGCTGGCTTTGCCGGATACGGATTCAACAAATCCCACTCCGCTTGTTATGGCCACATTTCCTACTGGACCGCCTACCTCAAAGCAAACCACCCAGTAGAGTTCCTCTGTGGCCTACTGTCCAATGAGCTCACTAACACGGATAAAATCGGTATCTTTATTTCAGAATGCAATCGGATGGAAATTGAAATGTTGCCGCCTGACATCAATCGCTCACAACTTAAATTCGCCCCCGAAAAAACACCCTCTGGAAAACTGGCTATTCGCTACGGACTCGCCGCCATTAAAAACGTTGGTGAGGGAGCCATGGCCACCGCTATTGCCGACCGCGATGCAAACGGCTCATATGAGAGCTTAGAAGATTTTTCTAACCGGCTGGACTCCAAAAGTGTCAACAAACGCATCTTAGAGAATCTGGTAAAAGCTGGTGCGCTAGACTGGACCAGCGAGCCACGGGCCTCCATGTACGGGAGGGTTGAACAAGTAGTTGCATCCGCCAGCTCGGCCCAACGCGACCGCGCCCAAGGACAGGTCTCACTATTCGACACCATGGACTTCGCCGGCGCCTCTCCAGCGCAGGACAATGGCACCATGGTTGCAGAAATTGAGGAGTGGACTAAGGATGAAAAGCTCGCCAACGAAAAAGAGCTATTAGGTTGTTACACCAGCGGTCACCCATTGGATAAATACAGAGGAATCATTGATTCTGATCGTTTTGAGAAAATTGGTCTGATGGACGACCTTGATACCAAAAACAAACGTGCCCGATACCCGTTCGCAGGCATGATCCGCCACGTTGAGCACAAGACGACACGCGCGGGAAAATACTTTGGTGTTCTACACATCGAGGACTTCACCGGCAGTTGTGAGGTCGTATGCTGGCAAGAAAGTTATGTGCCTGCACGCGATGCCGGCCTGCTAATGTCTGGTAGCGTCATCCGGTTCAAAGCTAATGTCCAAGTTGATGATCGCACCGAGACACTTCGACTTACTGGCTCTGAGATCAAGGAGCTTAAAGTTCGTAAGGCAACAAAAAATGGAGCTGTTCAAATCGGTCTGTGGCTATCTCGTCACTCGGAGCAAGATCTGGAGAAAATCCGTACGATACTCGCAGAACACCCAGGTGAAACTTCGGTCGAAATTCACTTCCAATCAGGATCAGGCAAACGCGCTACTATCGAAGCCGGTGAAACACTCCGAGTTAAAAAGTCCCCTGCCCTGACCAAGGCGCTCGCTGAATGGGGAGTTTAATTCTGGGATGAGATTTGGTTATTTTCCAACCTAAATTCGTAGCGGTTTGTTTTATTCGTTTGCTGTATGCCTGAAATTCAGAGTTAACGAGGTATTGTGACTTAGAATCTAGAATATAGACTTTAATAATCGGCTAGTGTGGGTATGAAACTAAAAACAACCTCCAAGGTTCTTGGGTATTTCACTCTGAACGCGACAGAGATCTATACCATATCGTTGATGCTATTACCATTAGGTCTGGGAGGCCATTAGATGCCTTGTTAGCATGACACACACAAAGTATTCAATTTTCTACTCAAACAGCTGGTCAATTTTTTCTTTCACATCTGAGCCTGCTTCCAAGTAATAGGCATCAGCTCTCTTCGTATTTCCGATCACCTCGCTATAAACTCCGGCGGATACAAGTGCCATTTTATCCTCGGGGCGATAGACTGCCACCAGCTGTGCGAGCGCGGCGTGATCTTTGGGTGTTAAATCTGTAAAATCAAAAGTAGCCTGTTTGTCTCCCACGGTTGCCTGAAAGGTCAGTTTGGTATCACCTCCTACTTTTGCCAACCAGACCTTACTGCGCGCCTTTGATAGACTGATTGGTTTTGGTTTTAACTCATCAGCGTGACTGAGTTCGGCAAGCGCTTTGAGCAGTCCTTTGTCCAGAAGAGCACGGCGTTCATTGGACATGGGTCGTGCTTTTCTGCGCAAACTATCGAGACCTCTTTTGGGTGCAGAATTACTCACATATCCTGATGTCCCGGCACCTGTTACCTGAAGGCGTTTTTTAGCCAATGCCAGAACAATGGCACCAGTGGCGGTTGTTAGCGGGCGTGGCCCATATGAGCAATCTGAATTGCAGTTCGGACGGTCACGCCCCCATGGCTGAAGGATTAATCCGCCGTTGTGGGTTTCTGACAAAATAATGAAGGTCTTCATGTAGTCGAGGTAGGCACGTTTAAGCTTAGCATCATCAGATTGTGCCGCACCTAGGATGCTCCAAAAGCCTGCAAGATGCGAAGATGCGTGACCATCGAAGGAATTTCCAGGGGCTATGGCACATGTGTTCGCCAAGTGCATCCCAAGGTATTTCCAGGAATCCGTACCATTGCTGCGGATTAGATGTGCAAGTGCTCCCATCCCGACAGGTGCTAAGTGACCGCCGCTGCGGGTTGTTTTGTAAGGCTTTTTAGGTTCAGGCGCTTGTTTGTAGTCTGGGTGATTACGATCGACCCTAAGTGTCCCCTTCTCCTTAAGTTCAGTAACGAGATTGGTAGCCCTTTCTTTCTCAAGCCAATCAAGAGGTTTCCATCTTGGATCTTTTTTGGTCGGCCAAAAGACCTCATATTCGCCAATGTCCTGCATGCCATTGGGAAGTAAATAGCCTGGTCCTTTGCCGCTGCCGCCTTTGTTTTTATCTTTCAGCTTGAGGATAGCATGACGGTGAGTGATTTTTGGGTTGTTGAACCGATCAGCAGAATTAAAAGCGTAAGCAATTTGTGCTGTATCCGGTGTCGCGCTATTCAGGTAATGCTGATGGATATTCTGATAGAGTTTTTTATCATAAGGCAATGCCGCTTTATCAAACAGGCTCATGGCAATCATTTGCAACCCAGAAATAGCGGCAATAGATGCGTAGGGTTTTTTGCCAGTAAGCCTCAGGTTAAGTTCGGATCGGTGAGTGTAAATACCATTACTGTTTCGAGACCCCAGCGGCATACAATCTGTTAGTGACTTAATAGCAGGCAAAAGTTTACGATCTTTGTGCAAGAGGTAATACTCACCCATAACAATACCCTCGAAACCCCACCTCCAAGTTTGGAAGCCTCCGCCAGCCGGGTTATAACGCAAATTATAGTAGCTCTTGATATTGTCCTTGATGATACGATCATACTTGGATTTTCCACTAGCCATCAATGCAAGCATCTGATGCGCCACCCCGTGCGGCCCGCCATAAAAAGAGTTCGGCTTTTTCCAGTTACTTGATTTGTAGTCGGTTACGATGAAGTCGCATAGCTCTTCCAACATCATATCCGAGCGCTTACAATTGTAAGGGAAAGTATCGGCAAATCTCCCCACTACCCTAAGCGGTATAGTGACTATTTTTTCATCACTCTTAAGTCCCAATGGCCAAACTATGAGATTCAGTTTGCCATCACTTCCCTGGCTATCCTCGAGATGAGCTGCCAGCTCCATCATCGGCCCGTCCCAGCCACCACCGCCCCTGAGGTTTCGTCCAAAGCGATGCGAGGTTTTGAATTTTTTACCGTTTGCACCAACGATGATATCACCGATCTGGATCAACCCTTTAGCTGGCGATTGCTTGTCCTGAAACACATATTTGACAGCGAGCTGATTTGCTTTTTCTGGATAGATTCTTGCACGAATTCCGGTGGGACCGAGATTTAGCAGCCAAGGCACCGTCTGCAACGTGTTCTCCATCTCAAGGTCATAGTGACTTCTCAGCTTAACATTCCACGGGTATTCTCCACGCTGCATGATTGAGGAGGCATTTTGTCCAAAAAGACAAAACAGCATTAGCCACAGGCAAAATTTTGATGTCATGCTTTTTTGGTTAGCATTTAGCAAAGCACATCGCAATCATCTAATCATGATGCCTCAGTTTTTTCCAAAACCATAACACACTCAAGATGTCTTGTCTGGGGGAAGAGGTCAAATGGCTGCACCCCGCTAATTTTATAGCCCGCCGTTAGAAACGCTTTAAGATCGCGCATCTGTGTTGCGGGGTTACATGATACGTAAACTACTCTGCTAGGGCCAAAGGCGAAAAGCTGATTGAGAAATTCTTCATTACAACCCTTCCGTGGCGGGTCAATAACCACCGCTGTCTCGTCAGCCGAAAAAGCGATATCAGCAAAGATCGCTTCGGCACTGGAAGCGAGGAAGGTGGCATTACTTATCTTGTTAAGCTCAGCATTACGACGTGCCCAGTCGGCAGCGGTCTCACTAACTTCTACGCCTGCAACTTTTTCAAACTTATGCGCAAGGCAAAGCGAAAACAACCCAGAACCACAGTAAGCATCAACAAGATACTTCGCACCACCTGCGGACGCTTGATCAGCAACGTAACCCGTGAAAGCAGGAAGAATAAACGGATTGTTTTGAAAAAAATCACCTGCAAGAAAGTGAAAAGTAATATCTCCTGCGTCGGTGATTACAGTTTCAGAAATGGGGTTGCGGTGATTAGTCTCCACACGTCCTTGAGTGGCGCGCAGCAGAAGCGTGGCATCTTTTTTGTAGGCTTTAGCATTGGCACGAGTTTCTTCACGAATACGCGGCATCATCTCGTTGATTTCATCCATGGCAATCGGGCATTTCACTACATCCACGAGATGAGATCTTTGCCCCGCTAACAGAAACCCTATATCGCCAATCTTTCCATCGCGGGGCCTCTTGAAATGCGGAGTAATCTTCGATCGATAGCCCCATTGCTTGGGTGAAGGGATAGCAGAAGAAACACTTGCCTGGATACCGACCATGTGTTGCAGCAGCTCTTCGACCTGGTGTGTTTTCCATGCAAGTTGTTTCTCGTATGAAAGATGTTGATACTGGCAGCCCCCACATTTACCGAATAATTCACAGGCGGGTTCGAGTCGATCCGGTGATGGCTCAATTACTTTTATGAGATCCGCCTGGCTGTGTGACTTATCGTTACGAAATATACGCGCGAGCACCTTTTCGCCCGGCAGCGTATGAGGCACAAATACTACCCACCCATCATTCTTTGTTTTATCGTGAGCAGATTGATGTAAGCCCATCTCCGTGTCATCTATCTGCACTCGTGCTATACCAACACCAAGATTACTGAGAGTGATAATTTCCACCTCAATTTCTTGATGGTAATCGAATGGATAGGCTTTGAATTTCTTAGACTGACGCACATGAGGTTTTTAGAGTTCCAATTACAAAATACCAAATACCAAATATATAGATTGATGATTATTTCTGCATGTGTGTGATGCTAATGCGTCAAATTCAGGTATATTATTACATGTGACTATGAAAATATTGCTCTCCATTCTATCTCTGACTTCCCTCTCTTCTACTCTTCTAGCCGTTGAACAGGAGATTTGGTACAACGCTGAGGGAAAAGTCGTGAAAAAATCTGCGGCAAAAATACAAAAAGAGAGATTCATACCACTGTGGGAGAAACGCGAAATTAATCGCAACGCAGCGCGTGTCAAAAGGCTCAACAACCGCGCAAGCAACTCAGCGCACCGATACTATTATGGCTACAATGTTGTATCACATTCTCATAACACCGGCGTTTACTACCTTTCACACAGAGCTCACGCATCCTTTTTAGGTATATGCCACGGATCAAATTGGGCTGTGAGATTACGATACTGAAGCTATTCTAGCATGTTCGGAGCTAGTCACTGGGATTAGGTCGGCCGCCCTCAGTCGATGAATTAGGAGGTTTTATGGTCGTGCTTGGACCATCCGTTGGCTCAATCAGCGGAGCAGTTGTTACCTTCCCAATCGATGAATCTACGCCCTGTTTGAGCTGGTCATCGGACGGAAGATGATCGTCTTTGGGTATACGAAAAAAGATAATCGGGTCAACCGCTTCTCTCACTGTAGGCGTTGTATCAATAGCACGCAATACTTCCGCAGGCTCGGAAACTATATCAGCACCCTCGCCGCCACAGGAAACTAGGCCAGCCGATAAGCTGATCATAAATAGCGTGACGACTGATTTTAGTATAATCTGGGGTTGGATAAACATATGACCGTGGCTGTGATGCACTCCTGACTATACGCTTGTTGGAGGCCACTGACAACGTCGAAAACAACCACTGAACTTGCTATGCAGACGTTTTTGCCTGTCGGCGCATCAGCGAGATGTGCTTAACCAATTCGCGTGTCTCCTTTTGCCACTGAGCCATAGCCTTACGAGAAACTTCAACCTTGTCAGAGATCGCTTGCTCAAGCTCCTGGTAACTATCACTTAATCGCGTAGAAAAGTTGTGAAATAGCTCAGTCGCTTTGTCACACAGTGGTGTTTCGGGCTCCATGGCTACCATCTTGTCCGCTTGACGGCGTGCCTCACGCATTTCTGCAAGAAGAATTTTTTCGTCGGAAACCTTGCGCAGATTGCTGGCCATACCAATCTTCGATAATAACCAAATCATCCACTTAGTAGGATCAAACTGCCATGGCTTAACGCCGTTACGATAGTCATGCTGAAACGCGTGATGGTAATTGTGGTAGCCTTCGCCGCATGTAAATATAGCCATGATGGCAGAGTCGCGTGCAGTGTTATCTGTGTTGTAAGGACGCCTACCGATGGTGTGGCAAAGCGAGTTAATAAAAAATGTGCAATGTTGAACAACAACAACACGAAGAATCCCGGCGAGGAGGAATCCGCCAAGTGCATAATGCCAGACAGGATTGACTAAGTAAGCAATTGCTGCGGGAAGCATGAGACCAACGAACAATCCAATCCAGTGCACATACTTGTATTGCCACATGACAAGTTTATCTTTTTTGAGATCATTGACATTGTTCATGGGAGGCTCCGGCTTGAGCTTGAACATAAGCCAACCAATGTGCGCCCACATGAAACCTTTGGAAATGTCATAGGGATCATCATCGTGATCCACATGCTTGTGGTGCAAACGATGGTCAGCGGACCAGTCGAGACATGAGTTTTCAAATGCGCAGGCACCGAAGACGAGCGTGAAGAATTTGACAGGTCGTTTTGCCTTAAAAGAAAGGTGGGAAAACAAACGGTGATAACCGAGAGTGATACTCATTGTAGTGGCCGTGGCATAAAAGAAAAACATACCAAACTGAAACCAGTCGATACCGAAGTTTACCAAGTAAATTGGAACGCCGACTAATGCTATCAAAGCAGTGGAGATTAGAAAAATACTGGTAGTCCAGTTAACGCGGTCGAATGGAATGCGATACATAAATTTGAATTTTAGTGTGTGTAATGAGTTATATCTATTAGCCCGGCTGTGTCGCCATAGCTAATCGTGAATCTCAGATAAAATTTACCCGAGGATGGTTAAACCAGTTCACTTTGCTAGTCAAGCTTTGTCTTGTCGGTCGTGGCGCTGCCACAATGTTACTAATGAAACCGTCCACTGGTATTTCCGGGCAGTTTCACGAATCAAAAATGGCTCGTTTTGCTGAGAAATAAGCTCAAATGAGTCACCAATCTGCTTTTTGAGCCATTCAAAGGTGTCCTCGTTGGGCTGATTGGATGGCGGCGTAAAGGCATCAAGCCACGTACAAGGGGTTGCAAGCACAAGGTGACCACCGCATTTGACCAATTCAGGCAACCTGCGCAGCAGTCTTTCTGGTTCGGGAAGACGGCAGACTAAGTTAGCGGCATGCACACGGTCAAAATCACCTAGATCGGTAGGCAGATTCATGGCATCACCACACAAAAACTCACAATTATCAGGACGAGCGCCATCTGGTACAACCGCCTTAGCGAGCGTAGATTGGTTTCCTGTTTCACGTAGCGAATAATTGATCGATCCGCTGTTACGCAGCGATTCTGCCGCAGCAATGAAGTTTGCCGAGAAATCAATTCCAGTCACATGAGCTGACGACTTGCTAAGCTCAAAACTCGAACGCCCCACGGCACAACCAAGATCAAGCGCACGATCACATTGTCTTGTGGGAAAACACTCCACGGTCCGAACCGGGAACCCGACAGCATCTTTAGGCCCGAACCCCCACGGCATTAGTTGTTCATCAGTACCGTAATGCATTAACAGGTATTCGCTGAGAAGTTCGTCTGATTCGTATGACATAGTATTTAGAGATAAGGGCAAAGAGCAAAGAAGCAAGAGTGAACATCGTTGTGATTATAGGGAGATAAAAGCCCAAGAATTCCACTTGTGCCAGAGTGGCCGATACGCTTCTTTCTGCCGATGCATGGCGGGAACAAAGCATGATATCAAGCAACAACAAAGCACCTTCAGGCTGGAATTGGTCCGAGCCGTGCCACAAGGCTTGATTGAGACAGCGGGATCGACTTTCGCCATGTATGTGGCAGTGACTATTTTTGATGTCCCAATGTGGATGAAGATGGCAATTGCAGCTGCCGCAAGTTTGGGATTATTACTCAGTCTTTTTACAGTCCAGATGGTCAGGAGAGTCGGCTGTACTGTTAATACTGCGCTGGTGCTCATATGGATATTAGCAGCAGCTGGGTTTTCACTAGCCGCAATTTCTGGAGCATCTGCACAGGTTTACTTGATCGGGGTATGCCTAGCAGCCGTGATGCTCACGCTGGGCTCTCCTCTTATTGCACAGATTTACCGAAAACATTATACAAACAAAACACGCGGCCAATTATTTGCTGTCAGCGGAGTCGTAAGAGCATCCACCGGTGCTTTGATGGGCATGATACTTGGAAACTGGCTCGCAGGCCAGGAACAGAATTTCCATGTAATCTTCTGGGGTTATGCCATGGCGTGCCTAATAATGGCAGGCTGTGCTATGGTGATGGCAAAAGTTCGGTTACGAAAAACAGACAGACTCCATCTCTTTGATGCTTTTCAACACGTTCACCAAGACAAAGCATTCCGCAAGCTACTCGGATGTTGGTTTTTATTAGGTATGGGAAACTTACTCTGCTTCTCACTTTTTGTAGAATTTATCAGTAATCCAACATATGGCTTTGAACTCAATCCATCAAAAGCGGCATTTGTCACCAGCACCATACCGATGCTAATTTTTGTCATTTTTGTCATACCTTGGGGAATAGTCTTTGATAAAATGCCTTTCTACCGCGTTAGAGTCATTACCAATGTGTTCTTTCTAGCGGGTATTCTCGTCTATTTCTTGGGAGGGAACTACCTTTCACTCTGTATAGGCATCGCACTTCATGGTATCGGGCGATCAGGAGGAAATATCCTCTGGAGTTTATGGGTAACTAAATTCGCTCACGAAGATCACGTCGGCGAATACATGAGCGTACATACTTACCTAACAGGGGTGCGCGGCACAGCTGCCCCTATCTTCGCCTTTATCATAGCAGGTAATCTAGGCGTGGAAACTGTCGCGGTAATAGCCGCTGGCTTGATTGTATTGTCGTCTGCACTACTCTGGCCCGAGCTGAAAGCAGAGTGGATACAGGAAAAATAACTGGCACATTGGTCTACTGCTCCAGTGAAAACTAACGGTCTCTCCGCCTTCTCCCACTAACATAGCAGATCATTACAGACGCCATCTAATGAAATAACTCTCTCACTACCAATTAGTAACATCGAATAATGTAAATATCTATGATACAAAACCTATGAAATTTTCGCGCCTTTGCAAATACCTGCTAAATAGATCGTGGATAATTTAGAAAAATAATATTATTAAATAGGTGAATCGTTTCTCTTCCCCCTTGTCTCTCTCTCTGCAATCAGCATACTAGCTTGCATGTCAGAAAGCACCCGATCCGTCTGCCTGCTTGCTCTTCTTACTACACCTCTCGCTCTATTAATTGCGAGCTGCGGTAGCAGTGGTAATTTTGTTTCTGAAAATAAAGTAAACCGTGGCTACAATCCAGGTGTGGGACCATTTGACGCCCAAGGTAACTATGTCGAGCGCTGGGCAGATGATCAGCGTAAAGGTAGCTGGTGGCGTAAGAGTTCGACGATAGATATCAACAGCGTAGCATCCAATACAACCCCTGTTCCCAAACCAACTGAAACCAACAACCGCCCCAACCCACTACGCGGAACGTCTTTAGCTAACACGCCTCGTCCGAAACCCAAACCTACCGTCAAGGTTAAACCAAAACGCAAGGCTCCCATTCGTCACACCATCAAAAAAGGCGATACACTGTGGGCCCTCTCAAGAAGATATAACACCACAGTTACTGCCATTCAGCGCGCCAATGGTATAAAAGGAACTAATTTAAAGATTGGTCGCCGCCTGCTGATTCCCAGATATTAAATTGTGAATATCAATCAAAGGTTGACCAATCACGCCATTTTCAATTACTGTTCTTTAGAACAGTAATTGAAAATGGACCTCACCTCACTATTTGTTGATTTTGACGCCTACTTTGCCTCTGCAGAGCAACATATGCAACCATGCCTTCGCGGAGTTCCCGTCGGAGTGGCACCTATATTAGCGGAAAGCTCTTGCTGTATTGCAGCAAGCTACGAGGCAAAGGCACATGGCATCAAAACCGGAACTCGTGTGAGTGATGCGCGGATACTATGCCCAGGCATCCAAATAGTAGAAGCACGGCCTACGAAGTATGTAGAACTACATCACCAACTAGTGGCAGCAGTAGAATCGTGTATTCACGTCGAAGCAGTGTTATCTATTGATGAAATGTGGTGCTGGCTTCCCTATAACCTACGAGAGCCACAGACAGTAGAAAAAATTGGACTCGATATCAAACGGGCGATCCACGATCAAGTAGGCCCTTGGATTAACGGTTCAGTAGGTGCTGCACCTAACAAATGGCTTGCTAAAATGGCATCGAAGATGCGCAAACCAGATGGACTACTCATTATCAATCACGATGACCTTCCTGAAATCCTCTACGACCTCGAGCTACGTGACATACACGGCATTGGACGCGGCATGGAACTACGTCTGCACGCCCACGGTATCCATGACGTACGTGCGCTCTGTAATGCAACACGACAACAACTTCACACTGCATGGGGTGGCGTAGAGGGAGACCGAATCTGGTTCCAGATGCGCGGCAAAGAGATTCCTGAAGCAGAAACTATACGCCGGAGTATTGGCCATAGCCATGTGCTCCCTCCAGAAAAACGCCATCCCGACGGCGGCCTACAAGTGCTACATAAACTCACCCAGAAAGCGGCACAGCGGCTGCGTAGTCACGGAATGTTGACGTGCAGCTACGATCTCTCAATTTCATACCTCCGCGGAGGTAGGTGGTCTAATGAAATAGTGTTAGAAGCCACTGATGACTCCCTGATGCTTGCACGCGCGGCCAGCCACCTCTGGAAACAACGTCCACACCATGCCGAACACCTGATCAAGATATCCATGGTGTTAGGTCAATTAACCCATACTCGGAATTACACACCCTCCCTGTTTGCGGATGAGGATAAACTCGCAAAAAATTCTGGGGAAAAAATCCAGGCCCTGAACACATCTATGGACAAACTGGTGCAGAAGTTCGGCAGGCAATCTATCTATCTCGGTGGTGCCCACGGTGCCCTCGAAGCTGCACCAATGCGTATTTCATTTAGTCACGTACCTGATCTTGATATTGAAAAAGACTGACTAAATAAAAATCTATTTCATAACCTATGGCAGTGCGTTTGATGTCTTGGATAGCCATAGCGAGTTACATAAAAACTTCTTACCTTTTACCGTCATGGCATAGGTTCACGTTGATACCAATATAAACCCACTCAAAAATTCAATCATCTATTAAATAAGCATCCAGTTAATCGCGTGCTATAAAAATTGCAAACAAGAGGATAACTCCAACCGTCCACAGCCAAAATCCAGAGGAGGTGAAATATGGGAGAAACATAAGCCCAAACCCGAGTAATTTAGGCTGCCAGAGATCTTTCCATTTCCCATACGCCACGTAGACCATCCCAAAAGATCCGAAAATAACCCAAGCAAGAATATCGTAAGGATCAAACATTAGTTTTCAAAGGTGACTTCGCCCCATCGCTCAGGGATATGCATGTTTACAACCCCTTGTGGGCTCCAAACCCAATTATCTTCTGGATGTTGCTGGTCCTCAGGATTAAGACCTGCACATAGGTCAGCTCCATGTGGCGGTATTCTGATATACTTGCCATCAATGACTTCATGTTGCCACTGAACACGCGAAAAATTAATTTTCCACATGTCTCCAGCTGATGGTGGTGTGTCACGACCTCGATTATACTTGGCAAGATTATGCCATGGAAACGCGATCTCAACAGACCAGCCTTCATTTTGGGTAAAGGGATCGTTGAGGGTACCATTCACACCTACCTTATGGATTAGGCCGGGTAAGTTGCAGCCAAGGATCGGCACGCCCCCTTCGCTGTATGGTTTAGGCAAGCTTAGCTCCCAGATAGTACCAAGAGCATTTATCTCAAGTTCGTAATAATTCTTAGAGTCTCCATCAGGATCAATAAAGACTTCGAAATCGTTGTCATTGAACATGATTTCGTTCTGCTTGGTGATCGTCCCCCAGACATGTGGCTCCACCATTTCAGCGGCAACATAGAAATAAGTATCGTCCCACGCCATTTTGGCACGAGTACGAAATCTGGGCTTTAACTCAGTATCTCCTGTGATGTCCTGAAAGTCATCCGTCCATGGCACATCCTGCCAAGCTGGGTCTGTTATAAAGCCGTCCAATCGGAGTGGTGCGGCAACACGTGGGCAACAGTATTTTTTCATACTACCCATTGTCTATCCCTTATCCACTTGATGGTTAAAAAACCCCTTGCCGTGACTCAATACTACTAGGGCGTCATTACAAACATAGATCCAGTTACCCGAGTTAAAGCTCGGCGCATTAATTCGTAATGAAAGTTTCTTATCAGTCACGGTAATAAAAAAAATAGCTCATGCTCTGCCATTAGGCAAGACAAGGCTTTGTAATGCAGCACCTAGCACTTGATCAATAGCAGGCGGGCAGGCAATCAAAGCAAATGACCTCAAACTAGGTTCCCTCATCTAACAATAAGACCATCGTCAGTCCATTGGGTAGAGAATATCTTTTGTGATGGTATCTATTTTTATCAACGTTTCATCATCCAGCGTCATATCTACTGCAGCGAGTATTGGATCAAGTTGATCCTCATGCGAGGCACCAACAATCGTGGAAGCAACGAAGTTGTGCTGCTTACTCCATGCAGTAGCTAAGGTTACCACATCAATGCCTAGCTCCCTGGCAAGCACCATTATCTTTGCGGTTGTTGCAAGGCTCTTATCGTTAACGAATCGCTCAGCCATTTCCTTTATCCGAGGCTGTTTATTCTGCAAGTAACGACTAAAACGAGCACCCTCTGGATACTTCCCATCGTTGTATTTACCAGTAAGCACTCCGCCAGCGAGAGGGCTATAGGGAAGCAGGCTAACCTTTTCCTGTATGCAAATATTAGAGATTTCATCCTCAAACCGACGGTTGTTAATCGAAAAATTATTCTGGATAGTATCAAAACGAGCCAGTCCGCACATATCACTTGTCCAGAGTGATTTCATCAGCCCATAAGCATTTTCGTTGCTTGTGCCGATCGCACGCACCTTACCCTCAGAGACGAGCTCATCAAGGGCCTCTATCGTGTCTTCGGCGCGCATACCATGATCTGTCCAATGGATCTGATAGAGATCGATGAAGTTGGTTTTCAATCGTGTTAGACTTCCCTCTACGGCTTTCCTAATATGATGTCGATCCAGCGCTGCCTTTCCGCCACGCACTGGCGGGTTCCACCAACCGTGAGCCGCACCCGCCACCTTGGTCGCAATAATTATTGAGTCCCGGTTTTTTTCTTTCATCCACTCCCCAACCCACTCCTCGGTCAGACCAGCAGTATCATTGGTCGCTGGCACGGGATAAACCTCGGCGGTATCAAAAAAGTCAATTCCTGCATCCAGCGCTTTATCCATGATACGAAAACTCTGCGACTTATCGCATTGTTTTCCAAAAGTCATCGTGCCCATACAAATATCGCTGACAACAATGGCACTCGTTCCAAGTCGCTTTTGCCTCATAGACAAATGATGCCAGAGAGCAGCCGTACTTGGCAAGTATGAGTATAACTGCTAATGAATCAGCCCATGGAAAACATCGTAGACCTCGCCCTACTGATCGCACTCCAAGCTGTGCTTGGATTTGATAACCTGCTATATATCTCGCTTGAATCAAAACGGGCACCGCTGGAAAAACAAAAGAACGTTCGCATTTGGGGGATTGGCTTAGCGGTAGGGCTACGTATCTGCCTGCTATTCCTGCTGCTATTCATGCTAGATTCATTTAAAAAACCTTGGTTTGACGCGGACTTCGGCTGGATGCATGTGGAGATGAATTTTGCAGCCGCTATCACTCTGTTTGGCGGAGTTTTCATTATCTACACCGCCATCAAGGAGGTAATTCACATGATTAGTTTGGAAGAAGCTCATGCACAGGAAAAGAACCGTAAAGGTGCATCAGTTAAGAAAATCGTCGCACTAATCGTCATGATGAATGTTATCTTCTCCTTTGATTCCATTCTCAGCGCGATGGCAATCACCAAGGTGGCGTGGGTGATGGTCACTGCGATCTTAATTAGTGGTGTGCTAATGATTCTACTTGCTGACAGAGTTTCAGAGTTCCTGCAGAAAAACCGTCTCTATGAGGTTCTAGGCTTATTTATCTTACTCATTGTAGGCATCCTACTAATTTCCGAAGGTGGCGAAAAATCAAACCTTAGTTTCTTTGGCCAACCGATTGAGGCGATGAGCAAAACGACATTTTATTTCGTGATAGCTGTGCTCGTTTTAGTGGATATCGTTCAAGGGCGTTATCAGAAAAAACTTATGGCAAAAAAACAAGAACTCCATCATTCGGCACAGTAAAAGCCACTGATAATACAAACCACTTTTGAACGATTTAATTTGGTGGTTTCGTGTTCTTACTCCGTGGATTTCATACTCTAACGGCTTAAGGAATCATTGTTGAATAACCTCCTGACATACTTACCATTTGCTTTTGCGGACTCCCTCCAGCCATTTTTTATGGCCGACTCTATAATGAGCCAATCTCTGTAATTAATGTCTTGGAGTGCTTGTTTCACATCCAAGAAGTTTACCTTACCTTGTCCGAGTCTATTACCATTTTCCTTGAGATGAATTTGACAGATCGCGTTCTTCTTTCCTAACCATCGGATCTCATCGGGCACATTGTAACCCATTTTATGCATATTGGCGGTGTCATAAAAGACCTTCACGGCGTTTGAACCAACAGCATCAAGAATTCGCATATGATCTTCCATATTGAGCCAAGTTTCCAATCCCAGCGTCAGCCCTTTTTTTTCAGCAATGGGCGCAATTCTCTTAAGGCGATCAATTGTTAGTTTTTGCATTTGGGGTTTGTCTTTTATATCACCTTTCCCAAAAAATGCTAATAGGACAACTTTCTGTCTAAATTCAGGCATAAACTTCATACACTGAGTTACCCATTTCTCAGCATCTGGACTGGTCATGAAGGGATAATGATTAAAAACTCCCATTGCCATGGAAGCGATCTCTACTTTGTGTTTAGCCGCCGCAGCCAGGAATTTTTGCCTGACCTCTTTATGTATGAGGTTATGTTCTTGATTCGTCGGCACATAAGATAGCTGGATTCCATCCAAGCCAAACTCACTTGCTAGCTGAAATGCCCGCGGGTCGCATTTAGAATTAATATGCCAATCGGTAATACCTATTTTGTATTGATGATTTTGCTTTGCCTCAGCCATGACCCCAAGACATGGGTAAAACGACGATATGCCAGCAAGGGATAAAAATTTTCTGCGATTCATGATCTAGTTATTTTTAATATTGTTCAAATAACTGAGAATATCAGCCAATTCTTGCTGATTAAGACCAATCGAAGATGCATCTGGCATAATAGATGTTTTACTAATTTCCTGGCTCTTAATTTTACTTAAGGCGATCTCTACTTTTTGGCCCAAGGAATTTCGCACTACAATTGGATCCTTGTTAGAAAGCAGCGTGCCATTAATCTTGTTGCCATCTTTGAGAAGAATGTTCACTGATTCATAACCAACTAAAATCCCAGAAGAGGGGTTAATTATAGCATCGAGCAGGGCTTCTCGATCAAATTTAGTTTTGATCGCGGTAAGTTCAGGCCCAAGATCCCCACCCTTTCCTGACACATTGTGACATGAAAAGCAGATGGCTCTGCCGCCAAATAATACCTTTCCTCGCACTGGATCACCTTTGATTTTAAGGATAGCAGCCACGTCATATGCAGATTTCTTTGCAGTTAGGTATGTCTTTGCCAAGCCACTGATTTCATTATTCTGATGATTCAAAAGTGCTTGGGTCGTAGTTTCTTTAATACTTCGAGGCAGCCCATTGTTGATCGCCAATTGTAATAAAACACGAGTGCCTTTGGGCGTCGCAAGTAATCTTTTCAGCAAGGCGGGGCTAGGGGCGTTAATAAACTCTTTTTTCAAATTATCAAAAGCTAATTGGGCTTGGTTTAGCTGCTTGAGATCAACACCCGCTAGATACGACTTCCAATAGTTACGATTGCGCATGTTGAGCCACCACAAACAGTATGCTTGTAGCGTGCCTTTACATCTTCCATGAACCTCAAGAAGGGCTTGAGCCGCCGCATCAGACTTAATGAAAGCCAAAGCATCAATAGCTTGCTTTCGCTGCTTCTCCGTGAGTTTCTGAGAATTGGCACGCTCTCTAAAGCCACTTACAGCAATAGCAGGATGAAGGCGCCAGATGATATTTGCCAGTCTATCATCCCATTCAATTGCAGATTCTGCTTTTTGGATATCTTGATAGAGTTGCTCTTCTTTTCTCTCCGCAGCGGTGCCAATAGCCTCTAGGTACCACCGATCCTTACCATCATAATACGAAATTAGTTTTAACAAAACATTTCGGCATTTTTCATATGGAATATCGCGCAGTGATAGCAGAATTTCTCTACGTAGAGCAATGTCATCAATCGCCATCGCCCTTGTCGCCATGGGTAGCAAATTTTTGCTGAAGAGCTCAATTGCACGGTAAGCCGCCACTCTGATGTCGGTGGAATGACTAGATTTCATCACCTCCTCAACAAAAGCAACATCACCCAGCTCCGCGATTAGCCATAGTCGGCGCGCCTGCGTAAATTTATCAGCCCGATCAAAATTCTTCTTTAAACAGGTAAGGATTTTAGATTGATTGCCTCCTAACAATATATGCTTACGCGCTTTGAAGCGCACATTGACTGCCGGGCTATCTAGCGCCATTAAAGCTCCCTCTAAGGTTTTAAAATCATATTTGGGAGTGGTTAGCTTTTTATCGACTGGGCTTATCCTATAGATAGCTCCATTTCCAGCTCGCTCGTTTTGTAAATGCCCGCCGACGGTAGGATCAAACCAATCTGATACATAGATACTACCATCTGTGCCTACCACTATATCGGATGGTCGAAACCACTTATTCACATCTTTAGGTAGGTTTTTCCAATCATAATTAGGATCTTGAATCCCTGTGGAGCTTAGGAAAGGAAACCCTTCCATCTTAAAACCAGCACCTTGGCGTTTACGCTTGTATCCCCATATGACGTTCTGTCCAGCTTCACAGCTCAGCAATATGCCGTCGCCAAATTCATAATAAACCATTCCAGTCGGGGAAGCGTTACCATAAACATGACCAGAGGGAATAATACCCGGATCCTCCTGCCTCCAGTGCGCCGTTGGGATTGTCTGGCCTGGCCGCCTACCAACCTTCCACGATTCCGAACCATCTTCAGAGTTATAACCTAGGTTGCCGTAACGCATAATCCAAGTAGTTCGACAGCTTTGGGTATCATCATTATCATTCATCCAGACAGAGCCAAATGAATCCACACTGTGGCCGTAGGGATTTCGGAAATTATGTCCTATCACTCTCATGTCTGTGCCATCATCTTTTATAGAAAGGATGACACCCCCTGTGTAAATACGCCCATCATCACTTTTCTGGCCGACAACCATTTTGTCTTCAGGTGCTACTTTACCCGTGTACCAGCTGGTAGCTCTGAATTTCCAACCCGACTTATCCATCACCTTATGGGGTCCCGCATTACCAGTGTTGATATAAAATCGTCCGTCAGGACCTGCCTCCATTTTATGCAATGAGTGATCGTGATCCTTGCCCCCAAAACCAGTTAAAAAAACCTCCTTAGTGTCACCTTCGTCAAATCGCAAATTCCGGTTCAAATCCGTGTAAACGAACAAACTAGGGGAACAAGAGACATAGATTTTATTATCCAGAACCGCCACACCTAGAGGAGCCACAAGATCTTTATCTTGAACAAAAACATGAGATGCGTCTGCCTTACCATCTCCATCACTATCAGTCAAAACACTGATACGATCACCCTTAGGAAAACTCTTATTAGTTTTGTTTTGACCCCTGAATTTCCTGTAATTCAAAGATTCAGTAACCCAAAGATTTCCCTCGGCATCCACATCCATCCCGGTCGGATTATAAAGCATGGGCGAATGAGCCCAGAGCTCGATTTTGTAATTATCATCATTAAGCTTAAAGCTCTCAATGGATACTTTTTTGGGTTGGGCTCTCGTCGTTTCGACTTTAGCGTTGAGAGTAACTGAGCACATTAATAATGCAGAAGATAATGCTACGCCTTTCATTGCTGCAACTTAGCACATCGACCGACTATTAAAACTTATTTACAATATTTACCTGACAATAATGTGGTTATTATAACGGCCCTTATCCAAGACTTCTTATGACACTGAGCCCCTCAAACCTGATCGGGCTTCGGTGGACCCTCAAGTGCTAGAAAATCAAAATCTATACCGCACTGGCGCATGAAATTGACGCCTAATAACCTAAAATACACGTAGATTGGCATTAATATGACCACGCTTATGTAAGGTAGAGCAAGTAAAGCAAACCCCACACAACATGTAGCAAAGCCAATCACCATAACCGAGGAGAAACCACTTCTTCATATCAAATGGCTGAAAAAGAATACGTTTCATCCCGTGATACGCACGGGACGAGGAAAACATTAAACTTGGTCCCGAATCAAACACAGTACAAGACTACAGGTAGAAGATTCTTAGGACAATACGAAAAAACCTCGCCAAAGACAAACAAACGGAACCACCAGTGTAAGATGATTCCGTTTGTCTAAAAATGGTCGGGACTACAGGATTCGAACCTGCGACCTCTTCACCCCCAGCGAAGCGCGCTACCAAACTGCGCCAAGTCCCGGTCTTTGATTGTTCCGCTAAAATCACTCCAGCAGATGGGAGGCGCAATTAACCTCATCACTTCAGAGTTGGCAAGTACGGATTTTCGTGGCATTTCCTTGCTTCCAATGAAACCTGTCAAGATTGCGGTTATCGGAGCCAGCGGCTACACTGGGCTGGAACTTCTCCGGCTCATACTCACTCATCCACATGCGGAGCTAGTCTGTGTGACCTCACGCACAAATGCTGGACGTAGCATCGGAGAGTTGTTTCCGCGCTTTTCAAGTGCTGAAGCTGCATTGCTCAAATTTATTGAACCAGATGCAGACCAAGTTGCCGCAACCGGTGCAGAAGTTGCCTTCCTCGCCCTGCCTCATGGAGTTGCAGCTGGATACGCATCAAGCTTGCTGGAAAAAGGACTACGGATTGTCGATTTAAGCGCAGATTTCCGTCTCGATGACTCCCTTGTATACAAGGAGTTTTACGACTCAGCACACCCTGCTCCTGAACTTCTTGCGGAAGCCGTTTACGGCCTGCCAGAAGTTAATCGAGATGAAATTAAGAATGCCAGACTTGTTGCGGCACCGGGATGTTATCCCACCAGCGTGAGTCTTCCACTCATTCCACTCTTGCGGGAAAAACTGATTGATCCTGCCAGCATCGTAACCTGCTCAATGTCAGGCGTTAGCGGCGCTGGACGCAAGGCTGACTTGTCATTGATATTTTGTGAGTGTAATGAAAGCGTGCGTGCTTATGGCTTGCCGAAACACCGCCACCTCTCAGAAATCGAGCAAGAGCTATCAAAAGCAGCAAGAGAACAAGTTGTAATTTCATTTACCCCACATCTCGTGCCCACATACAACGGCATCTGTACAACTACCAGTGCCACACTCACGGGCGAACCCGCCCAAGTTGAAACTGCATTGAAAGAAGCCTACGCTGATGAGTTTTTTGTGCGATTGTTAGGAAGCAGTATCTCTGTAGACACCAAAAATGTGACGGGAACAAACTTCATCGATATTGGGTGGCACCACGATCCGCGGACTGGGCGTGTGCTCCTGCTGAGTGCCGAGGACAACCTGGGTAAAGGTGCCGCCGGCCAAGCAATACAGAACTTCAACCTAATGTGTGGATTTTCAGAAACTGACGGGTTGCAAAACTACTAAAATTATCCAGAGTTAAAAATTGTTATGCCCATCACTGCCTCTATTAAGCGTATCAAGGGGGGGATCTGTGCTCCTCGCGGATTTCAAGCAGCGGCGGTGAGTGCAGGCATTAAAAACCCTCAGGACCCGCGTTTAGATCTCGCTTTAATTTACTCCCCTCACCCCTGCACCGCCGCGGGAACGTTCACTACAAATCGCGTCAAAGCTGCACCGGTGAAAGTTTCTCAAGCTTATCTAAAAGCTGATAAAGTACAAGCGATTGTGGCTAATAGCGGTAATGCCAACGCCTGCACTGGGATACAAGGGCTTGGGGATGCGCGGAATACCGCAAAACTTATCGCGAAGGGACTTGGTGTCAGGCAGCGACAAATTTCGGTGTGCTCAACAGGTGTGATTGGTCTGCCCATGCCGATGGCACGCATCGAACCCAAAATTCCTGATCTTATCAGCTCCCTTGGAGATAAAAACGGCTCTGATGTCGCACAAGCAATCATGACCAGCGACACTTGCAAAAAGGAAATTGCTATCTCTGTCGAGATTGGAGGACACCGTGTCCGCATCGGTGCATGCGCCAAGGGTGCCGGAATGATCTGCCCTAGTATGGCAACGATGCTGTGCTTAATCACTACAGACGCTAAAATCAGTACGTCTTGCCTCCAACGCGCTACCCATGACGCTGTAGATGCATCATTTAACCGTATTACTATCGACGGGGACATGAGCACCAACGACACCGTGCTCATCCTCGCCAATAGTCAGTCCGACATGCCGTCAATCAAGCGCAACAGCAAGGAATACCGGCAGTTTAGTGAGGCACTCCAATACGTAATGCTAAAAATGGCTAAGTCACTCGTACGTGATGGAGAGAGAGTTACTAAATTTGTCACAGTAGAAGTCAAGGGTGCTCGAACTTATCTGGACGCTCGCAAAGTAGCCGAAGCCGTGGCCAACTCAGCACTGGTAAAAAGCTCATGGAACGGAAACGACCCTAACTGGGGCCGTATTATTCATGCAGTGGGATACTCACGTGCCATGGTACGTGAGGAGTTAATCGATATATATATCGGGGGTAAACCCGCATGCTCCGGTGGGCTGCAATCCAAGACCCCCATGGATACTCTGCGTAATATCGTTGCCAAGGATACGTTTACCATCACCATCGACTTGAATCTTGGTAAAGCCCAACACGAAATATACACCAGTGACATGTCTCCAGAGTACATTGACTTCAACCGCTCTGAATACGCCTACTGGAAACAGGCCCGAAAAGATGGGTTGGTGTAATCTACACAAGTCTATTCGCGTCTTGACTCAGCGTGCTAGATTCTCGATTCTACCACTCAAGCATGAGCAATCCTCAAGACGCCCGTTCATTTAGTCGTGTCATTCTCAAACTCAGCGGCGAAGCGCTGCGAGAGCCTGGCAGTCAGGATAATATTTCACCTGAAATCGTCGAACGTGTGGCCAAGGAAATTGCAAAAGCAGCCACGACGGGCGTGGAAATAGGCGTCGTCTGCGGCGGTGGAAACTTTTGGCGTGGTGCCAGTGCAAGTGCCCGTGGCATGGATCGCGCCACCGCTGACTATGTGGGTATGATGGCAACTGTCATGAATGCGCTCGCATTACAAAGTGCGCTGGAGGCAGAAAACATCCAGTGTATCGTGCAGTCGGCCATCGAGATGAAAAACGTTGCCGAGCCGTTTATTCGCCGCAAAGCAAACCGCCTACTCCAGGAAGGCAACGTAGTCATTTTTGCCGCAGGGACAGGCAGTCCATTTTTTTCCACTGACACCACCTCCGCACTACGTGCGAGTGAAATGAATGCCTGCGCTATAATGAAAGCTACCATGGTTGACGGAGTGTATGATTCCGATCCCAAGAAAAACCCTGACGCCATGCGTTATGACACCGTCACCTTTGATGAATGTATTGGCCAACATTTAGACGTCATGGACTCCACGGCATTTACCCTCTGCAAAGACAACGACATTCCAATAATTGTGTTCGACATCGGCGGTACTGGTAACATCACCAAAGCCCTGGCAGGCGACAATATCGGAACCATCGTTCACAGCTAATAATATTCATTTTTCACATTCACAACTTAAACCATGGAACCAGATACCGTTATACTAGAAACCGAGGACAGCATGAAAAAAGCTGTCGAATACATCGTTCATGAATTTGCCGCTGTTCGTACAGGCAAAGCCAGCCCAGCACTTGTAGAAAATATTGATGTCAACGTTCCCAGCTACGGTAGCGTCATGAAAATCAAAGCACTCGCTGTAATAACGGTTCCTGAACCCAGAATGATTATGGTGCAGCCTTTCGACCCGTCCACTACCGGTGATATTGAGAAAGCTATACTTGAGAGCAAAACCGGGCTCAACCCCGCGAACGAGGGCAAACACCTCCGTATTCCCATCCCCGAACTATCCGAAGAGCGCCGGAAGGATATGGTTAAAATGGTGCGACAGCTTGCCGAGGAAGGCCGAGTACGTGTCCGCGGTATCCGCAAAGATGGTATGGACTCCTCAAAAAAAATGAAGGCGGATAATGCGCTAACCGAAGATGGCCAACACGACTTTGAGAGCCAGATTCAGGAGCTGACCAATCAATTTATTAAAGAAATTGATAATCATCTCGCCGCTAAAGAGACCGAGTTGATGACCGTATGATAGACATGCGGCGAGAATTGTCGGCACACTCACAATATGCCCTACGCACCCGATCCGTATCGTTATGATGGACGCATGCCCTACCGCAATTGTGGTCATTCTGGTTTAAAGCTACCAGCTATTTCACTGGGATTCTGGCACAATTTCGGCGATGTCGATGATCTTCATGAATCGCGGCGCATCATGCATCGTGCATTCGATCTTGGTATCACTCACTTTGATTTTGCTAATAACTACGGCCCACCTCCTGGCTCCGCAGAACGCAACTGCGGCAGAATCATCAAAGAGGACTTCCTCTTACATCGCGATGAGCTTATTATAGCGACCAAAGCCGGCTACTTGATGTGGGACGGGCCCTACGGGGAATGGGGATCACGCAAGTCTGTTCTATCATCACTCGACCAATCACTTTCACGACTACAACTTGATTACGTAGATATTTTTTACTCCCACAGGCCCGATCCCGAAACACCACTTGATGAAACGATGGGAGCGTTAGCGACTGCCGTACAACAGGGTAAGGCTCTCTATGTAGGTATTTCAAATTATCCCCCCAACATGGCTGCCGATGCCATCGACATCCTCCAAGATATTGGTGTGCGCTGTATCATACACCAACCATGTTATAACATGTTTGATCGGTGGATCGAAAATGGACTCACCGATGTTTTATTACAAAAAGGCGTGGGTTGTATTCCGTTTTCACCTCTTGCCCAAGGACTGTTAACCGAGCGATACTTAAAAGGTATCCCCGCTGGCTCACGTGCTAACAAGGAACATGGATTTCTCCAAGAAAGCACTGTATCAGATAAAATTAGCCAGATTCGGAAACTCTCGACCATCGCAAGTAAACGGGGTCAAACACTTGCAAATATGGCACTCGCCTGGGTTCTCCACCACCCATCGGTAACCAGCGCCCTGATTGGTGTCTCAAGTGTAGCTCAACTCGAAGAAAATGTTCGTTGTCTGGAACAGCTCGATTTCCCCAGTGATGTGCTTGCTGATATAGATTCTATTTTGCGGTAAGATCAAAAAATCGTAAAATCCACGACTGATTAGGTAGATTCTTAATTGGACGTAGTTGAGTAATAAAAAAGAGCGGCAGGAATTACCCCACCGCTCTTAACACCTACGATCCCAACCCAAGGCATCATCTGCGAGCAGATTACACCCGGATTGTATTATTATTTATGAAACCTTTGCCGTGTTCCCTGCGAGGGGATGCGGCATTGGTTGCTCTTTTCTATGTAATGCTTTACGCATTTTAGCAAGTGCTATGTTCTGTAATTGTCTAATTCTTTCGCGAGTCACCCCAAATTCTACGCCAACTTCCTCGAGAGTCATAGGCGTCGCCCCATCGAGCCCGAATCGCGCATCAATGATACGATGCTCTCGCTCGTCTAGGCAATCGAGTAGCTCATCGAGCTCACCGTGCATGTCTTTAGAATCAAGCGCATTCAGGGGGTCAATCGCTCTCTCATCTCCGATCACATCACTGAAATCAGAGCTGTCATCCTCGTGAATTGGGGCATCAAGCGAAGCAGGACGTTTGGCCGCACGCTTCAGCAACGCTAATTTTCTCCTTGGAATACCCAACTCTTCGGCGAGCTCTTCCTCTGTCGGCTCGCGACCTATAGCCTCAGCGAGCATTGCAGATATACGGCGCATACGAGCTATCTTATCGACCATGTGAACTGGTAGACGAATGGTTTTACTCTGGTTCGCAAGGGCGCGCTTGATCGATTGCTTGATCCACCATGAACCATACGTACTCAACTTCCCACCTTTGTTGGGATCGAAGCGTTCTACCGCTTTCATCAACCCGATATTACCTTCAGAAATGAGATCGGCGAGTGGCAAACCATATCCCGAATAGTCTTGTGCAATTTTCACAACTAGGCGCAAGTTAGCCCGAATCATGTGCTCGCGAGCCTTGGTGTCACCTTTTTTGATGCGGGCCGCCAGTTTGACTTCCTCCTCGGCGGTCAAAAGTTCTGTTTTTGAAATTTCCCGCAAGTAAACACGCAGGCTGTTGTCTGTTTCGAATCTGGACATAGTATTGGTTGGTTTTGGTTAATGTTGCAATTTGGATTAAAAAAATATTGCACTAAATTTTGCTGTGGCGCGTTCCTCACATTATAAAACGTCACTTATCGTGCTGTTTTTGCACATTTCTGTGTTCACATTGTAAAATTTTTAGTGAGAGGGTTTGCAGTAGGCATATGAAAATGTGTGGTTATCGGCTGATTTTGGGTTGTTTGAAAGGCTTTGTGGGGCGTAAGTGTGTTAAAACACTTTGTATCGTTTCTGTCTATATATTATATTAGACATAATGTCGACAATATCCAAGATAAATATTTATATTTTTTCAAAATTCCTCTGCTCATGGCTCTGTATGCAGCGCTGTTATGATTTTTAATGACTTAGAATTGCTGTATTTCTACATCAGTGCCTCTATTGCACCTTTACCCGACGAATACAGCCACTAGGATATGCATATGATTGTGCGTGTATATTCGTCTGCTCTGTTAGGCGTTGAGGGAATAGAAGTAGAGGTAGAGGTCAGTGCGTTTAACGCGGAAAAACCAGCGATCAACGTGGTCGGACTACCCGATGCCGCGGTGCGTGAAAGTTCCCAACGTGTTACCTCAGCATTATCAAATTCAGCGATGGGATGGGCCGATGGCGTCAAGACCGTCAACCTCGCGCCGGCTGACCTCAAAAAAGAGGGCCCACGCTTTGACCTACCCATTGCTCTGGCACTCGCAGAAACTGCTGGTGAAGATAGGATCAATAATCCGGAAAAATACTCTATCGCTGGAGAACTAGCGCTCGATGGTATGGTACGCCCTATCCGCGGCGTCCTACCAATGGCTTTGGAAGCAAAAAAACGCGGTCGTTCACGTGTAATTGTACCCGCCGCCAACGCGGCTGAAGCTGCCGTGGTCCAGGGCCTTGAAGTTTACGGTGTCCATAACTTACGTGAGGCATGGGACTTCATCACCGGTCAGCGGCTGCTCCAACCCTATGCGCTCGACCGTCAGAAACTTTTTGACACGCATCGCCATTACGAAGTGGGGCTAGAGGATGTGAAGGGGCAGTATCAAGTGAAACGCGCGTTAGAGGTGGCCGCAGCAGGCGGCCACAACCTCCTTATGGTTGGACCGCCGGGCACGGGAAAGTCGATGATAGCCAAGCGCATGCCTACCATCCTTCCCGACCTCACCGAAGAGGAAGCAATTGATGCTACCAAGATCCACTCCATCTCAGGTTTGTTAGATAAAGAAAATGCCCTACTGGTCACCAGACCATTCCGTGCTCCACATCACACAATTTCCGACGTAGGTTTGTTAGGGGGAGGTACAAACCCCGGACCAGGAGAAGTATCATTAGCTCACAACGGCGTGCTTTTTCTGGACGAGCTCCCCGAGTTTCGTCGACAAACTCTCGAAGTCATGCGGCAGCCTCTTGAAGATGGTTACGTCACCATTTCGCGTGCAGCAGGTACACTTACCTTTCCAAGCCGATTTATGATGATCGCCGCCATGAACCCCTGCCCCTGTGGATACTATGGCGACCCAAAGCGGGAGTGTAGGTGTTCACCGCCGCAGATTGAAAAATACCGCCAGCGTATTTCGGGGCCATTGTTAGATAGAATTGACCTCCACGTTGAAGTGCCGCTGGTGGAATACCGTGAATTATCATCCGATGAGACGGGCGAGACATCCGCTGACGTCCGTCTGCGTGTGGAAGCCGCACGCGGCCGGCAAGTCGAGCGCTTTTCAGCATTGAAAAACGTCACCTGCAACGCCGCCATGCCCAGCAAGGTGATGCGCCAGCATTGCCGGATCGATGACACTGCGTCAGGCTACCTCGAACACGCGATGACGGATTTGAATTTTTCCGCTCGGGCCCATGACCGGATTCTGAAAGTCGGGCGCACACTAGCAGACCTGGCAGATTGTAAGGATATTCAAGCAGAACACATCCTCGAAGCCATTCAATACCGGACCCTCGACCGGAAGCTATTGATGTAATATATAATAACTTTCAGGTGGGAGTTTGACGTTAGCATCTTTTGACATGGCGTCGTAAGCTTTCTTAGCGGCTTTTCCATGCACCGTTCCCATATGAGATTTTACGAATTTATCCACATGCGATAGAATAGCGTCATTGACCCTCTTCGCTTTATTAACACGATTTACGATGTCATAAAATTCACGCCCGACTTTTAGTTTTGCCTTGTTTTCCGGTTGCCTAAAGAAGGCTCGATACTTCACAAACATCTCGTCATAAGCAGGTATTCCCCGATAGTTTTTAGAAAACTTCTGGAATTTAACATATATACCATAAACGTCTCCCGCGTGATCTTGCTTCTTAATCGCGTCAAGATGTGAGTCGACGTTAGCATTCACCTTCGCTAAAAGAGACTTCGCCAAGCTATCATCACCTCCTTTATTTTTCACTAATGCGGCATGTGCTTTCGCCCATTGCTGCTCTCTAACCAGGTCCATTGCCTTGGTTACAAGAGGAGACACATTATGATAAATCGGTGCGTTCTTAATTTTAGCACTCTCGTCCATCTCTACTGAACCACCATTCTTGCGAACCCAATCCAGATACAAAGCAGCAGATTTTGGTCCGGGTATCCACCAGCTGGCTGCACCTTTCTTCGCCGTTATTTTCACCTTATCATGATAGGTGCGCTTGCCATCATTAGACAATTTAGCAGAGACATATCCGCCTACTTTCAGAGGATTAACATCCATTAATTCATATGGCTTCCCGATAGGAACATTAGCAGGAACTCTAAAGTTCATAACCTCTTCTAACCAGATAGCCGTCAAAGTAGTTGTTCCTCTTCCACCATGACCTCCATTTTTAACGATATCTATAACGGACGTGCATGGTTGCCTTGCATTAAATGCCGCCACACACCACTCATAGTGAGACTTACGACGATCAATATTTTGAAACATATCCGCGTGAGTTGCGTTAAAATACATTGGCACCCCCGAAACTCGCTTTGGAAAATCCATTCGCCAAATGGCTGAGTGATCAAGAATTATCGCAATGGCTCTCTTTTGATTTGCATCAGCCCAGTCCGCCGCGGCTCGCCCTCCTTTACTTATACCTTGAACAATGGCACCTGCAAATTCTACCTCAGGACGACCTGATGCTTCTGCCGCAGCAACCAGCAACTCTTTGCTAAATCCTCTTCCTTGATCTAGTCTAGCTATCAAAGCAACCTGATTTCTATGGGCAAAATCTTTTAACGGGCCGCTAACATTTTGCATCACTCCACGAACGCTAACCTGAGCCCCTCTGTTCACACGAGGGATGTAGATGGTGTTAGACATATTCTTACCAGCCAACTTGTAATTCACATTGAATTGCTTAAATTCCTGTGCCCCTATATCTTGCACCAGCAGGATTGCAGACAGAAAAGCTAAAACACTTGTTGCGGGTATGCTCCCCACGGATGATTTTAAAATGACATTCATGATACGTGATTAATCTCTAACAAGTATGAGTCGCTTGCTATTTATTAACAAACAAAAAATATACTTTGTTTAATGATGTAGATTTCTGTTTACTGCAAACCGTTGGTATTTGCCACCACGGACTCGATGCCAATCTTACAATATAATTTTTCACCCACTTTTAGACATGTTTAAATATCTCTTTTTGATTCTCTCACATGTCAGCTATCTACAGGCAGATTCTATTTCTGTCACCGCTGTTACATACAATATTCGGAACGATAATAAAAACGACAAGGGAGCTCTTAATTGGGATGACCGAAAGAACAAAATCACGGATTACTTACTCAAGAAAAATGCCTCAATTATTGGTCTTCAGGAGGTCAAACACAACCAACTGAAAGATGTTGTAAAGTTATTACCCGATCATCTTTATGTTGGTGTTGGCCGAGACGACGGAAAAACACGAGGTGAATACTCACCTATTTTTTATAATGTTAAAATTTGGAAACCAGACCCCGATGACCATGGCACATTCTGGCTATCAAACACTCCAGAAACCGTAGCCAGCCGCACATGGGGTAACTGGCATAATCGCATATGCAGTTGGGTGAGACTTATCCACATCAACAGCGGTAAAGCCGTTTATGTCTACAACACGCACTGGGACCACAAAAGCCAGAACGCTCGTGAAAAATCCGCAGAACTCATTCTAAACAAAATTCGTTCATCGAAGCACAAGAATGAACCCTTTCTGCTCATGGGTGACTTCAATGCAACCACATCAAACAAAGCTATCAAAACCCTACTTGCGTCCCCCACCCTGAACGACCCAGGTGTTAAACAATTCAGCACATATAGCCGCTGGCAAGCATCACTAGTTCCGGGGCTGCGTATCGATCACCTTTTCATATCCAATCACTGGAACAATTCATCCGTCATTGTAGAATCGAATGGTGATCCTGCAGCTTCTGATCACCATCCAGTGATCTTAACAGCAATATTACCAAACTAACCAGCTCATGGATCTCATTACTCAGGCAGCTTTGGGCGGGCTGTGTGGCGAATTAACTCTTCGTAAGCAGCTCGGACGTAAGGGGCTAGCGTGGGGATGCTTATTTGGTATTTTGCCCGACTTGGATATCCTAGCCTACCCTTGGCTTGACGCTGCTCAGCGGCTCAGTTGGCATCGTGGGCTGTCACATTCAATCATCATCATGATATTCGCAGCACTGCTATTCGGGTGGCTGTTAGCAAAGCTACACAAGAGTAAGGGAGTGATGCAAAAACAAGCAACTTGGTTTGTTTTTATCACTTGGCTTACTCATGTGTTGATTGATGCCTTCACTTCCTATGGCACACAGGTATTTGAGCCGTTTTCCAGCCACCGTGTGGCTTTTAATAACATATCCATCATCGACATTTCGTTTACTATACCTATGTTGTTCGGGCTACTAGCGGTAATGTTTTTTGATAAAGAATCAAAAATCCGTGAATGGATTGGTGGCGTGACCGCCCTCTGGCTTTGTTTCTACGTCATCGCAAGTTTGATTATTAAACATCAGGCAAAAATTTACTTTGAAGAACAACTCTTAGTTAATGGTATAAATCCAACCCGGACAATGACTGCGCCGACGATATCCAACATATTTCTCTGGCGCATGGTCGCTGAGACGAATGAACACTATCACATAGGCTACTGGTCGCTCTTCGATGACTCTGATCGACCCTTAAAGTTAGAAACATTGGCGAAAGGTCACGATTATTTGGAGAAGTTCGACCAATTTCAGGAGACGAACACTCTGAAATGGTTTGCCAACAACTGGCACATGATCGTACCGGAAAACAAAAACTCAAATACAGTATTATTTATCGATCTGCGCTTCACCGAAATGGTTACTGCAGATAAAAAGTATCCCATTTTTGTGTGGCGACTTAAGACCGATGCCAACGACCTGCAACATCTCGACTTTTCACCCGTATCCTATCGTGATCAGGCACCACCCAAAGAAACAGTTCAGTATCTTTGGCAACGTATCATAGGTAGCGCACCCCACTGGATGGATGCAACTTGGCCATGGCAATCTCAACCCCTAAAACAATGATTAACAAAATTCTCTCAGCTCTAATTTGTATCATCACCACTACCTCGGCATCCGATACTCTTGTAATCATCGGCACCGGCGAAAAAGGTATTTATTCGAGCATCCTCAATCAAAAAAACGGCACACTGAGTGATCCTGTATTCGCAGCAAAAATGCCAGCGACTGGCTTCTTGGCTAAGCATCCCAGTAAACCGATACTCTATTCAACGGGGGAAATAACCAGAAAAAAAGGCTGTGTTGTAGCATACAAAATACAAGACAACGGAAAATTTAAAGAGTTCTCGAGACAATCTACTATGGGCGAGCGGCTTGCCCATATCAGCCTAGATTCTACAACCAAGATATTGATGGGCGCTAACTATCGCGGAGGAAGTGTTGTCTCATTCCCTATCAAGACAGACGGATCGATTGGGAAGCTTGTCTCCATACACAAACATGAAGGCAGTAGTGTGAATCCACAACGACAGGCCAAACCCCACGCCCACTCTATTTACTCAGGGCCAAACAACAAATTTGCCTACGCCCCCGATCTCGGTATCGACAAGGTCATGATTTACTCCATCAATCCAGCCACAGCCATACTCACATTAGCGGGTCAGGCTGCGACACCTGCTGGCTCTGGCCCGCGCCACATGAAATTCGGCAAAGACGGAAAACTCGCCTACGTACTCAATGAACTCGACCTGACAATTTCTGTATTTACTCACGATGCATCCACCGGAAAACTCACCAACAAACAGATAATTAGCACACTTCCCATTGATAAAACCAGGCAAAGAATGAGCTGCTCGGAGATTCGTGTCTCTAAAGATGGCAAGTACATATATAATGCCAACCGTGACCTCGATGAAAAGGGCCGTGATTCCATCTCGGTATTTAAAGTGTCCGAGACAGGCCAACTCACTCGGGTTCAGACGATTGCTGCGGAAGTTTGGATTCCACGTAACATCAACATAGACCCCTCTGGAAAATGGCTTTTAGTTGCAGGTCAGCGCTCGAACGAAGTTCCAGTGTTCAAAATCGATCAGTTAACAGGCAAACTCAGCTCTACGGGTCACAAAATTTCAATACCCAAACCAATGTGCATTGAGTTTGCTCCTCAAGCTATAAAATAGTTTGATCTTTGTCAGCCTCAAACCCCGCACTTGACCTGCAGGCATGTCACACGCATATTCCGTGAAAGTTCGCTTGCGTCGATCCGTAATCAAAGCCTCTCCCAACAGCAATCATTAATTAATAACTCACAAAATAACTCATCATGTCCGAAAAAAACAGTACACTAGGTCAAGTCTTCGCAACACTTTTGCTACGCCTCTGGCTTGGAATTCGTGCCCTGCAAACTGGTGTTGAAAAATTTGCTGGAAAAGTAATGAGCGATCAATCAGTGGAGGTTGACGGTAAAGCCTATGATCCAGATCTCACTGAAGTCGCCAGCACAAAAGCATATGCTTTAGATAATTACAGCGGCGTCCCCGCAGCATTAAAGGAAACCTTCAAAGGAGAGCCCTTGATGATGAACTGGGCACTCAACATATTTGATAAAGTGCTCGGTCCGGCATTAATCATACTGGGTATTACCATTCTGCTCGGCGTGGCTAACCGCGTTAGCTTACTCATTCTTGGCCTGATCTACGTTGGCCTGACATGGGGTCTGATTCTCATCAAACAAGATTCAGGTGTTGCATGGCTTGGAATCCACGTTGTCATGGTAGCCATGGCGCTGAACTGGGCAAATCACAACCGCCTCTGCATCCTCAAAAAGTGGTAATCTGCCTGAGCTGATCGAGAAACTTAACCAAAAATTCTACTATGATGAACCGCAGAGATTTTTTAGCCAAAGGCAGCACCGCAGCAGGTGCCGGCCTAGTGCTCGCCGCCCCGTCTATCCTCAAGGCAGCAGATGGGAATAACGACAAGATCAACGTAGCACTTATAGGCATGGGTAAGCAGGGCCGCGTACTCTTCGAGGCCATGTCAAACATCCCTGGCCTCCATTTCCAAGCAGTGTGTGACATCTGGGACTACAACCTGAAGGGTGGCGCCGGAAAAGTACGTGCTTTGCAAGGTGCAATGCCCAACACTTACACCGACATCGATGACTTACTGGAAAAAGAAAAAGGGCTCGATGTAGCCGTCGTTGCCACCCCAGACTTTTGGCACTCTCCGCACACTGTGAAATGTTTAGAAGCAGGGCTTGACGTCTACTGCGAAAAGATGATGTCCAATACTATTGAGGGCGCTCGTGCTATAGTACGCGCCACGGAAAAATCCGGTAAACTTTGCCAGATTGGTCACCAGCGCCGCAGTAATCCGCGTTACCGTTTTACACTCGACCACCTCATTAATAACAACAAGGTATGCGGAACTATCGTCAATATCAACGGCCAGTGGAACCGTGCGCTGAAATCCTCGCAAGACATTTCCTACAACAAACGCCTGACGATTGATTCCGAGCGGCTCAGCAAATACGGTTTCAAAGACATGCACCAGTTCATGAATTGGCGGTTCTACCGTGACCTATCCGGAGGCCCCATTTCCGATCTCGGTGCACACCAGATCGATGTCTTCGGGTGGTTCCTCAACTGCAAGCCCAAGTCAGTCTATGCCTCAGGCGGAAACGACTACTTCAAAACTCGAGAGCATTTCGATAACGTAATGGCAATCTTTGAGTATGACGCTCCCCAAGGACCAGTGCGTGCCTTTTACCAAGTGCTTACCACGACCAGTGCGGGCGGTGGTTTCTACGAGAGTTTCATGGGAACTGATGGTACCGTGAATATTTCAGAAATGGCAAGCTCCAGCGCTATTTATCGTGAGAGCACGGCTCCTGAGTGGGAAGACCTCGTCCGTCGGGGATACATGCGAAAGAAGCCAGCACCACCTAAACCTGCTGCAAGTGACGGCGTTGCCTCCTACGAGTCTGCCGCTCCCGAGGAATACACCATTCCCGGTGTGCTCAACAAACCGCCCCACCAGCCACATCTAGAAAACTTTTTTGCCTCAGTAAGAGGCAATGCCAAACTCAACTGCGATGCCCGCCACGCATTTGAAAGCGAGGCACCCATATTCTGGGTAAACCCATCTGCATTGAAAAAAGAACCTATCGTATTCACTCCAGAACAACTACAAGTATGAAACTGACTAACACATCAAATATTCCCGCCCTTGTCCTCAGCGCTGCTACCGCACTAATACTCGGCGCTTGCAACGATAAAGAAACAACTGATGGTAGTAGCTCCGCAAGCGGAAGCAATGCTCTCGGTATCGGTACCGCAGGCGGTGTTGAGCTCAAGACTGATCTTCCCAAAGAAGTGATTGAGGGCTCACCCAAGCCCAAGGGTATCAAAAACCTTGCCCCCGAGACAAAGAAGTTTCCTAAATTTCTCGTTCCTGAGGGCACAATTAACCTCGCTCAAGGTAAAAAGGTCACCGCCAGTGACGACTATCCAATTCTTGGCGAGCCTAAGCTCATCACTGACGGCGAGAAAGAGACCGGTGAAGGCTACTTCCTCGAGTTAATCGAAGGGACCCAATGGGTTCAGATCGATCTGGAGAAGAGCTGCCCGATCTACGCTATCGTCATGTGGCACTTCCACGGCCAGAAGCGCGCTTACCACGACATCATCGTGCAAGTTTCCGACGATCCAGAGTTTAAAGAATCAGTCACCCTGTTCAACAACGACTATGACAACTCGTCTAAGTTGGGTAAGGGCAACAATCAGCCATACATTGAGAGCCGCTTCGGTCAGCTGGTCGATGCTAAAGGTACCCAAGCTCGCTACGTGCGCCTCTACAGCAATGGAAACAGCGCAAACGAAATGAACCACTACATCGAAGTTGAGGTTTTCGGAAAGCCAGAATAACTGACTTATATTTTTAATTACCCCCGGATTCTGCATCTGCAGAATCCGGTTTTTTTTGGCTAGGTCTTAAATTCTCCTGCTCGTTGGCGTTTACGGATATTCCACAGAGCAGCAAGCATTCCCCAAGCATCGCGCATGGGTTTGACCTTGCCGCCGTCACGTTCGATCCAAGTGACTGGCATTTCCTTCCATGCAATGTCATTATCAGATAGGGCCGTAAGCAGCTCGGTATCAAATGCGAGGCCCACTTCAAGTAGCGATGTCGCCACCATACGGTAATCATCTCCTTTGAGCATCTTGGCTCCACACTGTGGATCTGCGCAGCGCACCGCCACGATCAATCGCACCGCGAGAATAAAGAGCTTGTGAAACACTCGGCGCGGTAGAGTCAGATCAACATGCGTGTGCTCAGTGCGCTTGCGAATTGGCATGATAGTTTTGTTACTTTTCAGTCCAGCATCAAGGACTCGCGTCAGCTCGGCCGGCGGGAGGCTACCGTCAGCATCGACAAAGACATACCAGTTGGCATCGGGTCGCTGCGCCCATGCTTCCCGCACCACAGAACCCTTGCCACAGTGTGCGTCTGCAAAGTGAAGGCTCATATTCGGATACGTTTCTCTCAGTTCGTCGTGTAGCAATGTAAGTCGGTTACATTCATCAGATCCTGAGCCGTCGTCGGCAATCATCCACTCCAGATTGTATTCACATCCCGCAAGGTGGTTAGCGAGCTCCCTGCCAAACACCGCCAGCCTGCTGGAATCCTTCCAGACCGGTGTCACCAAAAGAATTGTTCCTTTGATGTTATGTTTGCTTTGATCTTCCTTTTCCAGCATTGGCATGTAAACACGTTCTTGTTTACTATTCTTTCAACTAATGGAAATTTGCGCAAGTAAAGTCTGGCTTATTCTTTGTTGGGCATGTGTGTTGTCACTGGCCGCGATGTTGCGCATCGATAACCTTGAAAAGCGGGCGTTTCACTTCGATGAGGCCACCGGGGCGCGTATTACCGAAAGCCGCGTCAATCCCAAGCGTGATTATCAGTTTAACCCAGTGCATAACCACGGGCCACTTCTCAGCTCCGCCGCCGCCACAGTTTGCCGGATCAAAGATGAATCCAGCTGGCAACGGATGACCAAACACACCCTGCGACTAGTGCCAGTTATCTCCGGTATGTTACTGGTGGCTGTGCCCTTTCTCTGGCGCAGGCGATTCGGTGATATTCCGGTGCTTGCCGCCGCCGTGCTGTTGGCGACATCTCCACTGCTCGCCTACTACAGCCGTATGTTTATCCACGAAATGATGCTCGCGATGCTTGGCTTACTTGCCGTGATCTTATTTTTTGTTAGCTTTAGGTCACGGATCTTCAAGTTCGGAACCATCGGTTTTGTTATCGGCCTGATGTTTGCTACCAAGGAAACCTTCGCCATTAGCATTATCGCCTGGTCAGCAGCGGCTGGTATCATCGCCCTATGTAATTGGCGTGCCAGCATGGCATTACTGATCGGCTGGAAAAGTTACCGCATCTCAGTCGCGTCATTTGTTGTCGGCGGAACGCTCAGCGCCGGATGGTTTTACTCGGACGGGCTGACGAATCTTAGCGGCGTGTGGGATGCGGTGAAAACGTTTTTTGTCTACAAGACAACTGCGGGGCACGACAAGCCATTTGGCTACTACTTGAATATGATGATCGTCCCGACCAAGGGAGGTATCTGGTGGCACGAGGGATTTGTTTTCCTGCTTGCTTTGGTCTCAGTCGGGAGAAGTTTCTTACCGAGCACAAAAAATGCCATGCTTGAGAATACGGTGAGGTTTGTCGCCTACTCCGCAGTTTTTCACCTGCTGATTTATAGCATGATTAGTTACAAAACACCGTGGCTGATGTGCCTGCCATGGGCGCACGTCTGCCTGCTTGCAGGATTGAGTATGCGGGGGGTAACCAGCTGGGAAATGCGGGCCCAAGCGATTGCAATATTATTGTTAGGTGGCGTGATTTTCCAACAGCATCGACTGGCAAAATTCGCCGCAGGCAGGTTTGAGACCGATACCCGAAACCCCTATGCCTACACACCGACAAGCCGCAACATCGAGTCGGCGCGGGAATGGCTCGCACAAATGTCTGAGGTGATACCAATACGATCGCTAGAACCGATCGGCGTGGTTGGCAGCGAATACTGGCCACTGCCTTGGTATCTGCGCGACTACCAAGCAATCGGCTATTGGCGCGATGCTGATCCGGCGATCAAACAGTGCCCGGTAGTTTTTGCGATGATGGAAACCGAGGATGAGGTTGGCGTCTTGCTTAAGGACAGCCATATTGCTTTAACACGCACGCTCCGAAGAAATGTGCCGGTGATGATGTATTTGCGTAAAGACCATTGGAATAAATGGATGAATGCCGAGTAACGATGCCTGAGAAAATATCATTCCCTACTCATCACGCCGTTGATCATGAGGCGATGAAGACGACGTATCACCTTCGCTTGTGTGGTGCTGACACGCAACTTCTACGGAGTCTGGCATGCGAATGCATCGAACGAATAGACGAACTAGAACGGAAACTCAGCCGATACCACGACGGTGGTGATGTTTTCCGAATCAATCACATGCAGGCAGGTGAAACGTTGAGTATCAGCGAGGAGGCTCACGAATGTCTACTCCAAGCCATGGAAGCCAGTATTCACACTGCGGGACTTTTTAACCCGACGCTGGGAACAATGATTGAACACCGAAAGACCAAGCAGGACGGAGAACTTCCCGAACCCGTGGGTCAGCTGAGTATTGATCCAGACAAAGCCGTGGTCACCTGTATCAAGCCTGGCCGTGTGATTGATCTTGGCGGTATCGGTAAAGGGTTCACCCTCGACCAGCTTGCCTTGTATTTGAAGGAATGGGATATCGACGGTGCCCTCCTTTCTGCTGGTGCCAGCACCCATCTCGCGCTCGGCAGGCATAGCTGGCCTATCGACCTATCAGGAGTAAACGATACACTACGCATAGATTTAAAAAATGCATCCATCAGCGCCTCCGGCACAACAATTCAAGGCAGCCATATCGTCAGCGCTGACAGGGCTAATGATTTATCAAATCATGCTCCAACAAGAATCTGGGCACGAAGTTCCTCAGCGGCTTTTTCAGATGCCTGGTCCACAGCGCTCATGTTAATGAATGATACTAAAATCGATCTAGCACCATCACAAGATCGGCATTTAACTACTGTATTCGTCGAGCGTGATGGCGTTTTACATACGATTAGCCCGAACTAGCATCCTTCGCCACATCTGCAATATGCAGTCCGCGCCGGTTTAAGATAAGAAACCCCAAAACAACCACGGTGATCATTTGCAGGGCATGTAAGACAATCGAGTATGCCACAGCAAGTTCCTCGGTATGTCCAAAGATGGTCAAACCAACCACACAGCCGAGTTGAAAGGTACCAACAAATCCGGGAGCCCCAGGGGCCGCCACCGCCAGCGCGATCATTACACAGACTGCAGCACCCACCCACCAGGATGGTGTGACACCGAAAGTCCATAAGCCAACCTGATAGAGTGCTACTAGAAGCGCCCACAGAGTCATCGACCACAGAACCGACCAGATAAGATCTCTGGCACTAGAAATGCCGCGTAGCCCAACAAGAAAATCCTCTACCATATCCACCAGATTTTTTGCCAAAATAGGGAATTTTTTCCCAAGCATAGCAACGATCATCCGCTCACCCAGCCGGATCAGCTGACTTGAGCCAAGATATGCAGCGATCATGACCACAAGGACCGCAGCAGCCAGAATAGCCATGACCTTAGCACCAGCAGATACCAGAGGTGGAACCGATTCAAACTGGCTAATCGTCACACCCAACAAACCAATTAATGTCAGTGCATCAAATGCGCGTTCAATTACCACACTTGCAAGCCCAACTGAGAACTTGACTGGTTGCCACCTACTCAAGACCCACGGACGAACGATTTCTCCAACGCGTAACGGCAAAACAAATGTCGCAGTGAATCCGACCATGGTCGCTTCAAACAAAGAAATGCGTGATACGTTTTCGCCGGATGGAATTAGATGCCGCCAGCGAATTGCTCTGATCCAAAATGTCAGTAGCGTGATCCCGATCAGCAACGGAACATATATCCATTTTACTTTACCAAACTCAGTAACAAGAATTGTCCAATCGAGCCTCAGACCCAGAGCAATCAGAATCGCGACACTAATTACGATACTCAGAAAAACCGCAATACGGCGACCTCGGGTGTTAGTTTTTGACGACATATTTTCTTACTCAAATAGTAGTAATTTAAAATAGACTACCCAGACAGAAAACAAGTTCATGCTGCCTACTCAAAGGCAGATCTTAAATCGTCGGCGGCAGATTGACTATCGGGTTTTCCCTCGGGTTCTGGATCTGTAAAACCTTCAAAGCCAAAAGCATCAGCATCGGTTTTAGCGTCGTCCGTATCGGTGATGGCAAATTCCTCACCTGCGGGGATTATCTCCTCAACGGGGGCTGGTAAATCAGCATGAAGCTGCCGCGGAACAGCCTCAGCGGCACCAAGTTCAGAGAGTTTTGTATCCTCAGATACAGCCCCAAGCTCAGGGAATTTTCTGGCACCAGGAATGACCGATCTTTCGAAGGAACCAACCGCACTATTGTAATTTTTGACAGTAGTTTCCAAGTTTTTACCCACCTTAGTTAGGTGGCTCGCGAAGGTGCCCAAGCGTTCATAGAGTGTTTTACCCAACGCAGAAATTTCACGTGCATTCTGCGCCAACGCTTCTTGCCTCCATCCAAATGCAACAGCACGCAATAAGGCGATCAATGTGGTTGGTGTGGCGAGGATAACGTTTTGATCAACACCCTTCTCGATCAAACTCGAATCCTCGCTAAGAGCGGCGGAGAAAAATGCCTCGCTGGGGAGGAAGAGCACGACAAACTCCGGTGTGGTATCAAATTGTTGCTGATACTTTTTACTGCCAAGTTGTTGAATGTGCGTACGAACTTGTTGAGCGTGACGAGCAAGCGCAGTTTCACGCACTGCATCATCATCAGCTTCGATGGCATCAAGGTAGGCATCCATCGGCGCCTTGGAATCAACAACAACATGCTGACCACCCGGGAGTTTGACAACGAGGTCAGGACGCAGACGTTTTCCATCATCACTTGTAGTAGTTGTCTGTGTTTCAAAATCGCAATGTTCTTGCATGCCCGCCATCTCCACCACACGGCGCAGCTGCATTTCACCCCACTGGCCTCGACCGGTAGGTTGTCGCAGTGCCTTGACGAGTTTTTGAGTTTCTTTTTGCAATCCAATGTTTGCCTCGGTGATATGAACAATCTGCTGCCTGAGCGCTTGTTTATCGCCCTCACGCAATTTCTCAGTCTCAGAGATCTGAGTTTGCACTTTTTCTAATGTTTGTGAGATCGGTTTAACCAGCAGCTCAACCGCAACCTTGCGTTTTTCCAATTCATTATTCGCCTCCTGCTGCTGCGCCTTCAGGCTGTTTTTTGCCAAAGAAAGAAACTGGTCTTGGGTAGATTTCAGCGTCTCCGCGGATAGTGCCTTAAAAGTATCCGTGAGCCGGGTTTCAGCTTTTTCTAGTAATGCTTGCTTCTCTGCAGCAGCCTTCTTTTCCTCCTGAAGGCGAACTTCTAGCTCGGTCTGCGTCTGACGCAAAGTCAACTCGGATGCCAGTTGGAGATCATGCTTTGCTTTCATTTGCGCGAGTTCCGCCCCCAACTCTGCGGTGCGTTGCTGCTCGTTAATTAGTTTTTCCGCATCAATACTTGCGCGTGACTTATGCTTGGTGGAACAAATCAGACAAGTGACAAGGATGCCGGCAACCAGCCCGACGGCGGCATAGACGAATGATAGAATTTCAGGTGAGATCATGATTTAAATCGGGAGGGGATAAGATGACACAGGGTTTTACTTGCGATGATGCCGTGCTACGGCATATTGAGCACGTTATCAGCAAGTCAGATATAATCTTAGCTGCAAACAATGACAACTCATACCCAAGAAAAAATACTATGTCCCACGAATTACCTGATTTAGGATATGCCTACGATGCTCTGGAGCCGCACATCGATGCTCGCACCATGGAGATTCACCACAGCAAGCACCACAACGCCTACGTCGCTGGCCTAAATGGCGCGCTTGATGGCAATGACGACCTGCAAGGAGTTTCCGTGGAAGCTCTGATCCAGAACCTCGATAAGGTTCCCGCCGACATCCAGACCCCCGTTCGTAATCACGGTGGCGGTCACTTCAACCACTCGCTATTCTGGAAATCCATCGCTCCCGGTGGTGCCTCCGCACCATCCGGCGACCTTGCTGCAGCCATCGATGCTAGCTTCGGATCGCTCGACGGCATGAAGGAGGCATTTGCCAAAGCAGCAGCTACTCGCTTCGGTTCCGGCTGGGCGTGGCTCGGCACCAAAGAAGACGGCTCACTTGCTGTATCCTCCACTGCTAACCAAGACAACCCACTCATGGGCGAGTTTGCTGGCGCCTGCGGATGCAAGCCAATCCTCGGACTCGACGTTTGGGAGCACGCTTACTACCTCAACTACCAGAACCGTCGCCCCGACTACATTGCGGCATTCTGGAATGTCGTCAACTGGGATGTGGTTGCAGAAAACTTCGCCGCTTCAAAGTGCTGCGGCGGTGGGTGCGGATGCAGCTAGACCTTTCGAACGTTCAATTCAACGCGGTTTGCCATTTGGCATACCGCGTTTTTTATTCGACTGGAGTCTTATTGGGCACGGTATCCGTACCAATACCTACAGCTTGAGAAGCCTGTTTATCTTGCTCCCCAGTAACCGGCTGTGCCGGCGCATCAGTAAGACCGATACCCACGATGTTACCCGCTCCTTTAAGGATATTGACCGGCAATTTTAAAAGTCCACTAATGAGTGAACAAGATGGAAGCATTAGCAAAGTCAAACAGATCAAAAAATTACGTGCGAGATTCATCATAATTAATATTATTCCACCAGATAATTTGGTCGAGTGCTAATTAGTGAAATAGCAATTTAACAAGTGTATCTGAACCTCAAGGTAGCATACAATCGTCATAACAATATCTAGGTCTCTTGGCTGACACCGCAGGAAAACAAGAATATGATGAATGACCTAATACTGTTAGGCGTCTTGATGATTGCGACTTTCTGATGAGTATTAGATGTATATGGACAGCTAACGCATCTGCTCAATCGCCAACCGAATTCCTTTCGCTTTATCAAGCGTCTCTCGGTATTCGGCGGCCGGATCGGAGTCAGCAACGATCCCTGCACCCACATGGTAGTCGAGTGTTTCTCCTTCTTTGACGAGCGTCCGGATAGGAATATTGAACTGGCTCTCACCGTTGAATCCGATGTATCCCATCGCGCCCGTGTAGAGACCTCTTGCGACAGGTTCTAACTCGGCAATGATTTCCATGGCACGCTTTTTGGGCGCACCTGTGATACTTCCTCCGGGAAAACACGCCGCGAGTGCTTGCAGGTGATCGACATCCTCTCTCAACGTGCCTGTTACAGTGGACACCAAATGAAAAACCTGTTCCAGTTTCTCAAGCGCAAGCATATCCGCCACGCGAACCGTTCCAAAATCACAAACCTGACCCAGATCGTTACGTTCCAAATCAGTAATCATGACCAGTTCCGCATTCTCTTTTTCAGATTCTAATAATTCTTTCGCGGCCGCACGATCGCTTGCCTCATCGTGCCCCCTCGGACGAGTCCCCTTGATCGGACGCGTCTCTATACTGCGCCCACTCATTCGCAGAAACGTTTCTGGCGATGAGGAAAGGATTTCACGCCCGCCCAGATCCATCCATGCCGCGAGCGGGGATGGACTGAGTTTTCGTAATTGTTGGTAGAGAGAAAAGAACGAGCCGTCTCCGCACACAGCACGAAATTGTTGTGTTAGGTTAACTTGGTAGATATCTCCTGCCGCAATGTATTCTTGAATGCGCGCGACACTTTGTTCGTATTCACCTTGTGTCGTAGACGCACTAAAATTACTGATCGTTGGAGGTTTTGACTCTTCTGTCGGCGAGGCAGAAATCTTATCTGCTAAATTACCGCATTGCCACCACTGGTTGCGGTCGTGTTGATACACAAGCATCTCAGGATAGATACCAAAACAGTAATCACCTTCGTAATCAATCCAGCCACAGGCGGCACCCATCGGGAAACCAAACGAAGGATAGTGCGTTTGGTAGTCTGCCAACTTGTCACGCAGATAGTCCAAGTCTTGCCTATTGTGAATTACACCCGTGAGGGTTTCCACAGGGCGCGCCGCGATGATCGATATGGGTGCATGAGTGTGTGGAGGAAGGTTCCCTGAGCTATCAAAAAATACCAGCCCCGGCAGATGCCTAAGCGCAGCTGCTACCTGAGCAGGCTCCATACAAATATCCACCCGACACGGCGGGCGGGCTTGATCCAGGATGTCGGGCACGACGGACATTACAAAACAAATGAAAAGGCAAACTAGCTGATGCGCAAGTGCAGATTGCCTAAAGCCCAAATAGTATTACCACAAGAGGGCTCAAATGTTTCCTTCATTGACAGTTGAACCATTGATTGTCAGCTTCTTAGAACACCTATGAAACTCATGAGCGAGCCTCCTGAAGATGGCACACAGGCATCACCAAGCCGCACATCACGCCATACATTCACTATCGCCTGCTGGCTGATGGCATTAATAGCATTTGCCCAGCTCATTAGTATTGGCACAGCACTTGCCGTACGCCATAGCCAGCCTGAAAATAAAACAGCCCTGCCATTACCAGGATTACCCGCACCCGTCGGGCTGATCGAACCACGTAGTTTGAAAGAAATTCTTGCCAGCTATGACAGTGGTGCAGAAACCGCGATACAACATACTGGGGAACCACCTCTCGTCTCCACCGTTATCCCCAATGTTACACCCAGCATTGCGGCAGAAACTTCCAAATATCCGGTGATTGCTGATCCACAAGTCGAGCGCCTTGTTGAGGAATCACGAAAGCTTCGCATGAGTGGCGATATGATGCGCTCGATGCTTAAGCTTGATGAAGCAGAACGTATCGACCCATCGGAATCCGCGGTCATCTATCAAAAAGCCCTGCTGTTTGAAGATATGGGCATTTTCTCCAAGGCAGCCGATCACTACCAAAAAATTCAGCAACGCGGTATTCAGGCAGGAATTTACTACCATCTCTCTGCACGCAAGCTCACCAAAGGAATGGATACTTGGAGAGCTAGACTAAACGATATTGCTATAGGACCCATGAAAATTCGTCCAAGTGGCGACGGTAAACAAGCGGCCTGCACGATTACGCTGCTGGCCCGACCGGACAAACCGATCGATGTAGAAGATGTAGAAATTCAAGCACATTTCTATGATAAACTTACTAGCGGGGAGATCAAAAAAGCTCTTGAAAACTCAAGTTTTACTCGCAACTGGGCGGACAACAAAGTGGACTGGCGTGAGCCTGGTAACGAGGAAACTTTCATTATCGATTATACCATTCCCGATGGTGATCAAGTAAATGACCACCTGCTTGGACGCAGGCAATTTTACGGCTGTGTCGTCGTGTTACTTTACAAAAGCAAAATTATCGATCAACAAGCATCACCTGGTCACCTCAACAGCGTCCACAGCAACAAGACAAACTCACGCAATTTGGATCTAGAACCTGATCCTTGGCTTCCATCTGATACCGAAGGCCTTCTTCCTAGCAGGAACAATTATGGCTCTGGTATCAATCCTCCGCTACCCTCCCGCTAGTCATATTTCTCATAGATCTACTAAAAAATTAACATCATACGCCATTACTGTTGCCAGAAAACCAGAATAAACCCAACATTGATCGAACACAATAATTTGTCATAGTGAGCGAACAAGAGAATAGCCTTAATGCAGGCCTTCAGGTAGGTGATTACATGGTTGGTGAACTTCTTGCCAGAGGCACCAACACACAATTGTGGCAAGCAACTCAACAGTCGGTTCAGCGTGAAGTAATTCTAAGCAGTGCAAATGTATGCCTAGCCAACGACAAAAATCTAAGGGCAAACTTCATCAATGATGTGCGTACGAAAGCGTCTCTTGACCACCCACTAATAGGCTCAGTTTTGGAAGCCGTTAATGATGAAAAATATTGTTTTTTTGCAATGGAAAAACTCAACGGGCTCACCCTGAGTAACTTCTGTGATGAGGGTAAAAGAATTTCACCCGTGCATGTCGTACGCGTCCTACGAAACATCGCCAGTGCATGCAAATACCTAGAGGATCGGGACATAAGGTCACGCCCAATCTCTCAACACGATATTTTTATTGATGACTTATTTCATTGCAGAATCGCCAACATGGCAGTCAGTGGAAAAATAGATCACAATGTGTCGACTAAGGATAAGCAGCTCATCGGGCAACTATTTTATGATATAATCGAACATGGAAAACCGGGATCTACTCGCACCATATCGTTGTTAAACTATATGCGGGATCTAGGGCGCAGCCTGCCACTCAGCTGGAAAAAAATTCACGACTTAGCCGACGAAGTTGAGCGACAACTTACTCAGCCAATTGTATCAAAAAGTATTCAAAGTCCAACTATGCGTATGTCTAGCGAGGCTAACCGTAATTTGCCTAACAAAATACTCATCGCCACAACAGTAATCGCCGTCATTACAGGACTTGTATATTTTTTTACTAATACCAAAACAAATCCAACAGCTCGTGCACTACCCAATATGGTGCTCATTCCAGCAGGCAAGTATGCGGGGCCAAACGGCTTCAATGTCAGATTACGTCAATATTCAATCGATGCCCATGAGGTCACTATTAACCAGTATGCCGAATTTCTTGATGCTCTTAGCCTGTTAAACGAGGAAAATAAAAATGTGTTTCAACATGAGGACCAGCCGGCCGAGAAAAAATCACATGAACCGGATGACTGGTCTGCACTGCACTCAGCTGCCAAAGAAGGCAGTCTTTGGAAAAACTTAAAAATAGATCTGAACTATCCCATCGTAGGGGTCGACTGGTGGGACGCTTACGCTTATGCCGAATGGATGGGGCGTCGTCTACCTACCCGCGAAGAGTGGTATGCAGCCTGCACATCAAGTGACGATCCAGAGGAGCTTAAGCCAAGCGGCTGGCTACCAGTCGACCGTGCCGAAAAAACAAAAAAATCAATCTACGGTCTGGCTGGTAATGTCAGTGAGTGGACCAGAAAACGCAGCCTTAACTCGGCCGATCCCAGTCAACCAGCACGGTATGTCATTTGTGGCGCATCGTATCTAAAACCTCACTACGGAGTGCGCGCCATAGAATGGGTAGACGATCGCAGTCTGCGCAGATCCGACCTTGGCTTCCGAACACTTGGCTCAACACCTTAGGTGTAAGGTTGTATGGTTGACGCCAAAGATAGAAACACCTAGTCTCAAGCACATCTATGAATTTGAACATCTTGACTAAAACTAATCTAAGCTACCAGCCCAGTAGCAGACTTCTTGGTTTCGCAAACTTAGTCATACTTGCAATCGTATTTTTTGCAGGGGCACGTGTACAGGCACAAATTGACCTCAGGCTGGAGATGAGCAAACAAAGCTACATTCTGAACGAACCCGTTATAGCCACGCTCTACATCACTAATCATGCTGGCAAAGAACTAGTCTTCCGAGGAAACAACGCACGTCCATGGTTAAACTTTCATCTGGTATCTAACGGCAAAGCAATTCCCCCCGCACGGCGCATGAATTACAAACCCGTCGTTATCCCGGCGGGACAAACCGTATCTCGCAACATCAACATCAATTCTACCTACTCGCTTGGTCGTATGGGAAATTACACCTGTACTGCTACAGTGAATATGCCTGGACCAACTCGTAGCGGATTTAGCTCCAACCGTGATCAATTTAATATCACCGGAGGACGTCCCATCTGGATACAACGCGCCGGCATTCCAGAGGCACCTGGTGAAATACGTGAATATAAACTTCTCACTTTTTCAGGTAATCGCGCCCTTGAACTATACGCTCAGGTTTCTTCAGCAAATTCAGGGTTACACATTGCCACCATACCACTGGGAAATGTAATCATGCTGCGCAAACCAACGGGAACTCTGGACAGCGCCAATAACATGCATGCACTTTACCAAGTAAGACCTGCAATTTTTACACATGTTACCATTTCTCCAAATGGTCGTTTGCTCTCTATCAGCCACCATAAACGAGGGAAGTCAGGCGGCGACCCAAGACTTTACCTGCTAAACGATAACGTGGTTGTAGCAGGGGCCATACCTTTTAACCCTGAAGCCGAAGCAGCACAGCGGAAAAAAATTCGCAACATTTCCGAGCGGCCTCCATTTACATATAGAAATTAACCTATTCACAACATAGACGAGCCTAAGCCATCGCATGATCTCCAGAAAAACGCACAGGTTCTTGTTAGCCTGTATCACCTTAATCGTATTACTAGTAGGCACAACGCAAGCCAAGAGCTTCCGTTATGTCGTTATCGACCCGGGACACGGCGGCCACGACAAAGGAGGAAACTCAGGAAAAGTTTATGAAAAACACCTCGCGCTCGATACAGCTCTGCGACTTGAGTATATCCTCAAACAACGTGGCATTAGCACGAAAATGACGCGCCGCAGCGATGTATTTATTTCATTGCCTAGACGAGTCGCAATTGGCAAACGCTATAGTAGGTCAATCTTTGTTAGTATTCACTTTAATCACGCATGGAGGAGGGAGGCCAGCGGGTTAGAGACTTTCTATCACGGATCAGAAGGCAAGAAACTCGCCAACCATGTCCAGAGGGGCATCACCAGCAAATTAAGCACTCCAAATCGTGGAGCTAAATATGCACGCTTTTACGTCATTCGTAACTCAAAATATCCAGCTATACTCGTTGAGGGTGGTTTTGTTTCCAACAGAAAAGAGCGGGAGCGGATGAAAAAAGCGTGGTTCCGACAATCACTCGCCGAGGGAATTGCCGAGGGAATTCTAAAATACAAACAAAGCTGGTAAGTAATTTAGTATAGAACCTTATAGGCACACGGCGTGTAAAAATTGGTTGGCTAAACTACAGTTTAAGCACGATCAATCAACTTATGCGCGTTGCATGAGACCTTTGCGCGATGCATGACGTGCTGAATGAAGGAGTGTTTTTGCAACATCCGTCCAAGTTCTCTCATCAGCCACGGCTAGTGCCTCAGTGAGGTTATCACCACCTCGGAACAAGAGATTGTAAGCACGTTTTATATCAGAGCGCTCCTCTGGGGTAAACCCCCCACGGCGAAGACCTATTACATTAAGTCCAGCCAATTCGTTGCGTCCATGTGCCATACAAAACGGCGGAACATCAAGACTCACCACAGCATTTCCCTGAACGATTGAATAAGATCCAATGTGTATGAACTGATGAAATCCTCCCCCACCCCCAAGAAAAATGTGGTCGCCCATCTTAATATGGCCCGCGAGCAATACATTATTAGCTAAACTGTTATGACTACCCATTCTCACGTCATGCGCAAGATGCACCCCCGTCATTAGATAATTTTTATCCTCTACTGTCGTGCATTCCCCCTCTTCGATACTACGGTGAATAGTAACATACTCACGAATATTATTATTTGATCCAATCACAACACTACTGTTCGTCTTTGGATCAAATCCTATCGACTGTGGCTCAGCACCAATAATGCTACCATAGCCAACACAATTTCCCTCACCCATAGTAGCACCTCCAGTGATCCAAGCTTGAGCACCAATCCTACACCCCATACCTATCTTAACCCCAGCATCAATAATGGTGAAGGCTCCGACGGTCACGTCATCAGCCAGCTCAGCTTGCTCACTTACAATCGCACTTGGATGAATCTTGGGCATAGAAGTATGCTATCCAGAATAGATCAGATCTCAAATGTTAAAGCTACTATCAGCCATGAAATACAGAGCTTCCTACTTACCACGATGATTTTCTATCAATGGCAGCGCAAAATGAGGTTCACCAACGCGTGTTTGCAACCATCTTTTTTCTAGCTGCTTGACGATTTTAGGGTTTTTCTTAGCGAGGTCGTTTTGCTCGTTTCGATCAGTCTCAAGATCGTATAATTCCCATGGCGATGGCCCTTTTTCTCTTTTTAATCCACGTCGCAACGCCTTCCATTTACCATCACGAATAGCAACAATTCCTCCATAGCCACTAAACTCCCAGATCATTGGCTCATGCCGCTTCGGTATTTTCCCGCCCATAAGCACCGGTAATAGCGATACGCCATCAAGATTTCCATTCGATGCATCATCCAAAGTAGCCCGACCAACTGCAGCAAGAGTAGGAAACCAGTCTGGAAAATAACTTGCCGCATTAGTTGAACTTCCCGGCTTTATCATGCCATGCCAGCGAACGATCGTCGGCACGCGAATACCACCTTCATAACAGCTTCCCTTACGTCCGCGAAGTCCACCAGTCGAGTTGAAGAATTGGGTGTCGACACCACCTACATCATGAGTCGGGCCATTGTCAGACGTGAAAATTACAAGAGTATTATCTGCAATCTCATGCTTATTTAGCCGGTCAAGCACTTTGCCTATGTGTTCATCGAGATCTGAAATCATTGCTGCATAACCAGCGCGAGGACGCGGGTGGGGAATATACCCACGGTTTCCACGATAGGGCTCTTTGTCCCATTCCTTGGGATATTTGTCGACCCACACTTGGGGAGGATGCATTGAGACATGAGGTTCCACAAACGGCAAATACAGGAAAAAGGGTTTGTCTTTATTAGAGTCAATAAATTTGAGACACTCAGCCAGAATCAAGTCGGGGGCATAGTTTTCATCGCGGTAATCAGCTGCGTTGACCTCACCCTTGAGTTTTTTGATATGTCCAAGGATAGGGTTCTTGTTAACAGAAAGCTCTTTTCCATCACAATCAAGAAACGGAGGGTAAAAACTATGTGCATTTCGTTGGCAGTTAAAACCATAGTAATTGTCAAACCCTTGCTTGTTAGGATCTCCAGACGAGCCAGAAGGCCCAAGCCCCCACTTACCAAACGCACCAGTCGTGTAGCCAGCTTTTTTTAGTACCTCAGCGATGGTTAAGGCATCAGCCGTGATCGGCCACTGACCAGGGAAAGTTTTCCCATTACCAGAATCGCGGTTGCCGCGAATTTCCGCATGCGCTAAATGCTTGCCGGTCATCAGCACACATCGAGCAGGAGCGCAGACCGGTGCACCCGTGTAGTGCTGAGTGAATTTCATCCCCTCAGCAGCAAGCTGATCAATAACAGGGGTAATAATCTTTTCCTGCCCGTAACATCCTAATTCTCCGTATCCCAGATCATCAGCGAGAATAAAAACAATGTTAGGCAGCTTCGCTTCGACAGCCTGCACAATTATGAATGAGAAAATAACAGATAAATAATTCATAGTTGTGCGATTTTTTACTTATTAAAATTTGTTAGATTCTTCCGTTTGATGCAAATGAGTAATACGGTTGGGCTCGATTATCTGCAGGCCTTCCAATGATCATATGATCAACGAAGCGAACACGCAGGATACTGGATGCCTCAGCGAGGTTTCGTGTTAAATGGATATCTTGCTTACTCGGGCTGGGATCACCGGAAGGATGATTATGAACTAATACAAATGCAGACGCACAATTGATTAGCACATGATGTAGCACATCACGTGGTTCGCAAAGTGCCATGTTTGCATTACCAACACTGAGTTCTATTATTCGAGTGGCACACAACTTACTATCCAATAATATGATAAGAACATGTTCTTTGCGCTCGTATGCCATTCTTGGTGCAACGGCATCGTAAATAGCGTCCGAGCTATTCATTGGAGTCCGAGCCATCTTTTCATTCGCAGTGCGGGCACCTAGCTCAAATGCCGCAAGCAGCTGAGCTGCCTTCGCAGGGCCTAATCCATGCTCCAATGAGAGCTCTTTTACTGTCAGACCTCCAAGCTCACTCAGGCTCCCATGTTTTTTGAGTAATTTTCTACCCACCTCTATCGCACTACTGCCTTTGACACCCACTCTAAGAAAAATAGCGAGCAACTCGGCATCACTGACTGAAGACGCGCCCAAACGCGCCAATCGCTCACGCGGACGTTCATTTTTTGGCAAGTCTGGAATTTTTGCCATCGTGTAAATTACTCAGGAAGCTTGATCATAGCAGATGCCAGCGCGGCGATACCTTCCTTGCGGCCAACAAAGCCCATGGTCTCATTTGTTGTCGCCTTGATTCCTACCTGGCTGGACATAATTCCGAGAGCAGACGCTATGTTTATTTTCATTTCCTCAGCATAGCCCAATACCTTTGGTGCCTCTGCAATCATCGTGGAATCAATATTCTGAATGACTGCACCTCTCTCATCACCAAGCTCACGACACTTTTCCAAAATCTTAAGCGAAGAAATACCCTCGATACTATCGTCATCTGGTGGGAAATAATAACCAATATCAGCTAATCCAAGACAACCTAAAATTGCGTCCGCAATCGCATGACTCAACACATCAGCATCTGAGTGCCCTGACAAACCATGACTATGCGGTATTTCAACGCCACCCAAAATCAACGGGCGACCTTCAGCAAATTGGTGAACATCATATCCTATTCCTGTGCGGTACATATTAATTGGTAATTGATCGTTGAGCCGGAAATATCAAAAAAGGCTACCCCAAATCGTCAGGGTAGCCTTGGTTAAATTGTGCCACAGAGCAACCCTTGAATTTATTATGGCTTTTTCTTCGAGGTTGGCTTGGGTGGAGCGGGAACTTGCACGGGAGGTGTAGTGGCACTGGCTCTTGCGCGTGCTGGTGGGCTTGGCTGAATCGTAGGTGCGGCAGGCGCTGACTTAATATCAATCAGTTCGATTTCGAAAATCAACACGCTGTTGGGTCCTCCAGGACCTCTGGGTGATGCCCCGTAACCCAGCGCGGATGGAATGAAAATTTTCCACTTGGCGCCTACTGGCATTGTTTTAAGTGCTTCAGCAAACCCAGGGACAACCTGCAAAGTAAATTCGGCAGGCTTACCATCAGGCTGGTGTTTGATGGAGCTATCGAACTCTTCACCGTTGATAAGCGAACCTTTGTAGTGAAGGACAAATTTGGTGCCAGTGTCCTGTGCGCCGCCTGCAGGAGCAACGTATTTTCTGTCGCTCCCTTTGTTAATGATTTCGTATTGCAAGCCGCTGGAGGTCGTTTTGACCCCTTCACGTTTTCCATTGGTATCAAGGAAGGCTTTGTTGTCAGCCAATTTTTTTTGGGCAAGTTTGTCGGCGCGATCCTTAGCAAGGCCTTGTAACATTTGCATCGCTGCACGCATTTTTTCTTCTGAAATTTCTGGCTTCTCACCCTTGAGCCCAGCCATAAGCCCTCTTAAAAGCTCGTCCGTATTGAACTCATTCTCTCCAAATCCTGCTCCATTCAAACCTTGACCCTGCTGGTGACCCAGTACGTATGAGCCAATCTTAAAGGCTTCTTCTTTTGATATTTTTGGTGCGGCTGGCGGCATTGGAATTGACGGCGGAGCCGGTGCTTGTGCGCAGACTTGTCCCGCAGATATGATTCCTGCCAATGCAAGGGAAATGGATTTATGTTTCGTTTTCATAAAGTATTGTTAATTTGTAATCGGGTCACAAACTAGTGGCGTAAATTCAAGCTGTCGAGTGGTTTATCCTAAGATCCAAGATATTTGGTGTTGGGAAGTTTTCGTTGTAACCCTAATATTTACCCATGCCAAAAATTTTATTAGTCGAAGACGAGAGATCCATTGCGGAAAACCTGATCTACGCGCTGGAAACTGAGCACTTCGAGGTATTACACACGACTACAGGCTGTTCCGCACTGAAGGTCCTAGATGATTCATTTCAGCTCGCCATTCTCGATGTCGGCTTACCAGACATGTCGGGCTTCGACCTCTGCAAAGCAATCAGAAAAAACTCTGGGCTTCCATTGCTATTTCTTACTGCCAGAGACTCTGAGGTTGATCGTATTCTTGGCCTTGAGCTAGGCGGTGACGACTACGTCACTAAGCCATTCAGCCCCAGAGAGATTGCTGCCAGAGTGCGTGCCATTCTGAGGCGCGGCTCACCTCATAATCGATCAAAAAAAACCCAAAAGCCAACAGATGCGCTATATCACAATGAAGACACCATGACCATTACTAGTCATGGACAAGCGCTCGCTCTCACAGCGCACGAGTATAAACTATTAGCCGCATTGATGACTCAGCCGGGGCGAATCTTCACTCGAGAACAATTATTAGAAAAAGCATGGGTAGACCCCGGCTCCGCGATGGACCGCACAGTTGATGCTCATATCAAGTCACTACGCGCCAAACTCCGCGCCTGCACTCCGGATGGCAGCGATCCTATTGAGACAAGACGTGGACTGGGCTACACACTTAACCTGGATTAATCAACGATGCGCCTGACAAGAGTTACTCTATTTTTTCTCGCGCTCATCATTGGGTTCGGGTTTTACCGCTTATTCGATTTCTTATTGGATGATATCGATGCTCAAACCTTCCAAGCGACCGAAGAGGTTATGGTGGATACGGCTCACGTGATGGCGGGTATGATCGAAAACGAGCTTAAGAAAGGGAAAGAGCAAGACATTCGGTTACTACGCGGTGCCTTTTCACAGGCACAGTCACACACGCTAGAAGCAAAAATTCACAAACATACCAAAACACGCATTGGATTAAATGCATACTTAACCGATTCAAAAGGGATTGTCATATTCGACTCCGATAATGGCCGCCGTGAAGGACAAGACCTATCGCGCTACAATGATGTCTTGCGAACTCTAAACGGGGGCTACGGAGCGCGCTCATCACGTGAGGATGACAACAACCCAGAAAGCTCTATTCTTTACGTCGCCGCCCCTGTCAAATCAGACGATACAATTATAGCGGTTTTAACGATCTATAAACCTCAAGCGGACGTTCTCAACTTTATTACTGATCGCCGCCGAGACATTCTCACAGCCACTCTCTCCATAGGCGGCGGCGTCATCTTATTAACCGGTGCAGTCTTTATCTGGTTATTCCAGCCAATCGGCCGACTCACGTGCTATGCACGCTCGATTTCCAAGGGTGAACGCTTGCCCATACCATCACTCGGGAAAGGCAGGGAGGTCAACACCCTCGGCAAAGCGCTTCACAACATGCGTGAGACACTCGAAGGCCGCCGCTATGTAGAGAACTACGTCTCCACATTAACTCACGAACTTAAAAGTCCAATGGCTGCCATCAAGGGGGCAGCAGAACTATTAGAAGAGGATATGCCTGCAGATAAACGCCAACGTTTTCTGACGAATATCCAGCGTGAAACCGCAAGGAGTGAGAGTCTCATAAAAGATCTGCTACGCCTCGTAGAATTGGAAAGAAAACCACACCTTGAACACAAACGCTCAATCAATCTGACCCGCCTGTGCCATGAAATCACTAATGAGTGCAGCCACAGGCTTATCGTTAAAAATCTGTCGCTGAAATGCACTTTTCAAGAAAGCATTCACATTTCTGGTGACACCATGATACTTCGCCTCGCACTGATCAACTTGCTGGATAATGCCATCGGATTCTCTCCGAATGGTAAAGCAATTATGTTTAAGCTGAAAAAATCTGATACGCACGTGCAGGTCTCCATTACCGATCAGGGACTTGGCCTGCCAGATTACGCTGAACAACGTGTTTTTGAGCACTTTTACTCACTAACAAGGCCTGGATCTGACCAGAAAGGAACAGGACTAGGGTTACCACTTGTGCGTGAGGCGATCAAATTACACGGCGGTGAAGTTTCTCTAGAAAATCATCCCAGCGGCGGGTGTGTGGCAACTATTCTTATCCCGCATTCGGTATCTTAACCCCCAATTAACCTGATGCACTGGGATGCAATACATATTGATCAACAGCATGGACAATAAATAATGAATGTGCCATTACCTATGCCCAATAAACTAAAAATAGCTAAACCATTTTTAAATTGAATAAACAAACGGCAAGCAACGTCTCAAGAACAGCAAAGTGGAATCTAGCTTGGATACACCACATTAACCTAAATCCATTTATGAAAATTTTTGTTTTTCTCATCACCATTAGCATCTCACTGGTAAGTTCTTCAGCCAGTCCTAAAAAATCTCTACTCAACAACGACCCAGACGTCATTTATCTGGAAGAACACATAGGCCGCTCAATCACCTTGCTCGTGGTTCAACCAACCACCGTCTATGCAACCAAAAAAGGCAAAAACGGACGCCGTCTTGGTTTATTTAAGACAAACACCAAGGTAGAGCTCATCGCCATGACCGAAAAAGCCTACTGCGTTAAAGGCAAAGCAAGTCATGCAGGAGTTACAGGCTGGGTAAATCCAAATCATCTCGCGTCCAAGGACAAGGATTTCATCAGCAATCTTAAACAACTCTACAAACGCCAATTGATAGTTAAGGACTTGATCGCCAATAAGGATGTCGCCATCGGCATGACCCTCGATGAAGTCCAAACTTCACTCGGTGAGCCCACAGAAACTGAGATTGTACAAACCCGCGATGGTCAGTCGGGGAAATGGGACTACGTCATCACCGAAGAACAAAAACACTATAGGAAAACCGTCGATCCTCATACTGGCCAAGTTTACCGACAGCTCTCTCATGTGACCGTTGAAGAACGCTCCCGCACCACCGTCAAATTTAAAGACAATGTGGTCACATCACTCACCAGAAAGAAAAACAACGGCCCTGGCAAAATCCGCATCGTGCCGGCTCCAGTGATTTTCCACTGGTAATCCGAGATGGGTTTAGTGCAGTCTCCGCCCATGCCAAACCAAGCATCTCCCTTAACCATTGCGGCCATTGGCTGCGGGTCTCGTGCCAGAACCTATTTGGAAATCGCCGTCGGCTTGGGTGACCGCTACACCGTGGTGGCAGGAGCCGATCCTGTCCCAGAGAGACGTGACACACTGAGTAAAATTTCCAATAACCCCGACTTTAAAAGTTTTGCCTCAGCGGACGAACTACTCGCTGAAGAACGGATGGCTGATGTTGCCTTCATTGGCACCCAGGACAACTACCACTTCGAACCCGCTAAAAAGGCACTCGAGAAAGGATACCATCTACTACTGGAAAAACCAGCCGCGCAAACACTTGAGGAAACTCTCGAACTGACCGAGCTGGCAAAAAAGTATGACCGTAAGATTCTGCTCTGCTTTGTTCTACGCTACACACCCTTTTACTCGAAGGTGCATGAGATTATTCGGTCGGGACAGCTCGGCGACGTCATCTCCATGCACGCCCATGAGGGAGTTGATGCTTGGCATCACGGGCATTCCTACGTTCGCGGCCACTGGGCAAAGACAAGTGAGAGCACCCCGATGATCATCGCCAAGTGCAGTCACGACACCGATTATATCGCGTGGCTGTTAGGCAGCCAGTGTAAAAGTGTTAGCTCATACGGCCGGCTTTCCTACTTCAATGAATCCCATGCGCCTGAGGGAGCCACCGCCCGCTGCACTGACGGATGTCCGCATGCTGCTCCTCAAGGAGGAAGCTGTATGTATGATGCCCATCACTATCTAGACAAACACGAGCGTTGGCTCAGAATGATCTACCCCCACCCAACTGAGCGTACTAAAGAAGAGGTCGCTGAATGGTTGAAAACATGTGCTTGGGGACGCTGCGTCTGGAAGTGTGATAACGATGCTGTCGATCATCAGGTCGTGAACATGGACTTTGAAAACGGCAGCACGGCCAGTCTGACCATGACTGCGTTTGATTGCGGTAGAGCGTTGGAAGTTTTTGGAACCAAGGCATGCCTGCGAGGAGGCGATGAACATAAAATCATCTCGGGTCACGACATTAGCATTCGCGATCATGAAAGCGGAGAAACAAAATTCGTTGACCTTGATGAAATCAATGACGACGGCTATCAAGGCCACGGTGGCGGTGACTATGGATTGGTTAACGCTATGGATGCCATCTTCCGTGGAAAAGGATCCGATAGCTCACTCATTGAGAACTCTATCGAAGGCCACCTGATCGGATTTGCTGCTGAACAGTCGCGCATCAACGGCGGCACACCCGTAGAGCTGAATCACTGATTCACCAAATTACAGAATCTTCTGTATCACTTCCTGCCACTGCTCGGTTTTGTTCTGTGTTCACCAAAGTATTTCTCACTTCGATAGCGTAGCCACACCCGCAACGTTTGCGGCACTTGCTCGCGCTGCTCTTTAGTTAGCGATTGGTAGAGCTTCATCGCCTTTTCTCGCTCCCCCCGACATGCCCGATTATTATGGGCATTCCAGTAGCTGCGGGCAGCACGAATGCGGCGATTGACTTCCTTAATCAACGCCTTGCCCACTAGCGGATTGTCCGTTTTCTTTTTCTTAGCAGGCATGCATTTTTTAATTTATTTAGCTAGGAAGTGATTAACCCATTTAAGTTCAGCACCGTTGAGTTTGCCAGTCGGCAAACCCGGGTTTTTGAGTGTTTTTGCCCACGATTGAAGTGATGCCTCGAGTTCAGCAGCCAACACCGGATATTTCTTGATCAAATTCACCTTTTCGTGTTCAGGATTACTTAAATCAAAAAGATACTTGCTGTCACCGGCTTGGTAATATTTCCATTTGCCTTCGCGCACGGCTGCCTGTCGCCAAAACCGCCAAAACAACTTCTTGTGAGGAGGTGCCTTTACCTTATCGGTCAGGTGAGGGATGAGGTTCATTCCATCTAGCTTTGAATCTTTTGATAAGCCTGCCAGCTCGACAGCGGTCGCCCCGACATCCAGCGAGCTGACAGGATGCTTGTATATTTTTCCGGTCGGCAATCTACTAGGCCAAGTCACGATGAATGGAACTCGAATGCCGCCTTCGGTAAGCATTCCTTTTTCACCCACCCAGGGATCATTGCGCGATCCATTCCACGCTCCCTTTTTATGTGACAGAGGGAGATCCTTCATATCAGCCTTCAGCGGCGCACCATTATCGCTGATAAAAAAGATCAAGGTATTTTCCGTCAATTTGTGATCAGCCAATCGATCTCGAATTCGTCCCACCCCATCGTCAATGGCGGCCATCATGGCAAGTGCTATACGACGGCGTTCAGGCATTTTCCCAGGAAATCGCTTCAAGTATTTCTCCGTCGCATCGAGTGGAACATGAGGTGCAAAATACGGCAAATAGAGGAAGAATGGTTTTTTGGTATTCCTGTCGATGAATGACAACGCGGCATCTGTCTGAATGTCGAGACGATACCCCTTTTTGCGTAGCTGCTTGGCTGGTTTCACATCCTTGCCATCCAAATCAAAATTAGCCCAGTAACTCTGAGTATGTCCGCAAAAGACATCGGTGAATCCTCGTTTATCTGGAAAATACGGACGTGCCAGCTTGTGCGGGATCGCAACCTTCTTGCGCTTGTCCACCACGACATCGGGCATGTGCTCTCGAATCCATTCTTTTGAACTGTGATTAGGATCGAGATGCCATTTCCCTACCATACCTGTGACGTAGCCCGCTTTTTGTAAGCGCTGCGGAATCAAAAACTCATCAAGTGGCATTGGAATAATGCCATTGGCATCGAGCCCAAAGCGATTCTGATCACGACCACTCAATAATCCGGCACGCGAGGGAATGCATTGGGGGGCTGTAATATAACCACTAATACAACGCACACCGTCTTGGGCCAGTTGGTCAATATGTGGCGTTTTCAAATCCTTTAACGAACCTTGGCACCCTAAATCAGCATAACCTTGGTCGTCCGTAAAAATCACGATGATGTTTGGCTTTTCCCCAGCCGTAACAACAGATTGAAAAATGACGGCAACTGCTGCGCATCGTAATAATTGTATTAAGTTCATCATTATAAAACTATTTGCTCGCCTTGCCTATCATCCTAGTGCTCTAGCGCTACAGTGTCATTCCCTGCACGGCAAACGAAAAAATCACGATCACATAAGTCACTAACCGTGATAATATTTCATGCCACATCCATACTCACCGCTGACGGGAACTGTTTTTTGCCGTCTAGCCACAAAACTCACTTACTACCCAACAGCTCAGTATGGCGGATTTCGGGTTTGCCGCTATTGCCTTTAACGTCAGCTGACATCCATTCGGCCCTGGCTTTTCCACCTACCACTGTAACGGCAAGAAATCCTCCTTTTTCGCCAAAAAACCGGTGATAAGTTTTATCTACTTTGGGTGCACCGCCAAACATGTGTTGGTCATTGACTGGTCCACAGCCCATTTCAAGAACTCCTGTTTGAGGATCTTTTGAGCAATACTGCCAATGCCGGTCACCGCAGATGACGTAGGTATTTTTTTGTTTTGCCAGAAAATTGCGTAGCTGCTGGCCCTCGTTAGAAAAACCTTTATTTGAATGGTTGTCATTTTTGCCCCGCTTATCAGGCCCGACAATTGGCCCCGGGACAATAAGAAATTTGTGAGTCGCATCGGACTGCTTCATCGTTCTCATTAGCCACGCCTTCTGCTCCTTGCCTAAAATCGTTTTCTCTGGACCATCTTCCACCCTATTAGAAGTTCTGAAGTCACGATGCTCTGTTAACCATATCTGGACATGCTTGCCCCACCGGATTGTCCGGTAGGTTTTTTCTCCCATAGGAACTTGCTCACGGAATATTTTCAACCCTTGGTCGAAAGTTAGGTCACCATACGTCTGACCCGGCCAGCAATCGTTTTTGAGCGTGTCGTGATCATCCTTCATAAAATATGAGCTGACTTGACGGTGAAAATTCATGTTATGTTCATAAGCAAAGATGAGGTTCCACTTCGCACGCGCTTGCTTGATATTTTTACACAGTGGCGCTTTGTCGTAGTAAAGAATGTCACCTGTGTGCACAAAGAAGTGCGGGTCAAGTTCCAGCATTGTCTTGTATGCCACATGCCCCTGCGCGCCGGAATCAATACTTCTAACCGACTGGCAGGTCGTGACGAGGAATCGGATTGGCACACATTGCGTTTTTTCAGGTGCTGTCTTAAAACTTCCATTCGTTGTGCTAGAAATTTTGTCACTCCCAACTCCGCGCACTTGGACAATGCAGCTGTAGCTGGCACCAGACTTAAGATCGGATAATTTGAATTGATGAATAAAATCGTTCTCTGCGAGTACCTTCGCCCAATCAGTCCATGCAAAAGCTCTTTTTTTATTTGTTGCTACATACCCTAATCGAACTTCTCCCGCCATACCCCTAGCAACCCCCTCAGGCATGCTTTCAGCATCTTTTTCATTACGCTTCAGCCCTTTAGTTAAAATTGGCAGCTTGTCGAAGTGGGCACGCTTCTCATGGGTCAGCCTCACCCAAACAATTGCAGACGTCTGATCAACCTCGCCAATCTTAATCCCACTGGCAAGATAGGGCCCACTGCTATCAGCGAGGCCATCCAAAGATATCGACAAATAGACTGCTATAATAATCTGCCGTAATTTGACGCATTGATAAAACATAATAACGAAATCTATGTAATTAGCTTTTTAATGTAAACCATTATGCCAAATTGGATGTAATACCACATTATCAATTAGCTCATCTCAAATTCAATATTCTCCAACTATGAAACTAAATTGCCTAAACATAATCGCATCGAGCTCTCTGCTGACCTCGTTGATTATTCACGCCGATAATAATACTTGGGAAATCAACAGTAATAATGACTGGAATAATCAAATACTAAAATCAGACGGCGCCGTCATTGAAAACGGTCAAATTTCACCGATAGCAAAAAAAGCAAATGTATTAACAAAACTACGCTCATTTGATTCGAAACGCTCGGTGAAATCACTAACAATCACTCAGTCACCTATCTGGCAAAACTGGAACCCAATCGACAACCTCGGCCCATCAAATCTCAAGGACGCACCGGTCCTGCTGACGATGGGACCAGACAACTACTGGATGTTTGGCCGCTATACAGATAGTCATCCGCGGCGTAAAAAAAAGGGAGCAAAGCCTATGCCTTCTGCTTCATTCACCCCAGAATTAGCCAAGCTCGACGGATTTGATATACCGCTGCAGACTACACGATTTGCCAACCAGTTCAACGCGCCGGGCGGTCTTAAACCAAGCAAAGGCGGCTACCACGCATGGCAGAGCCGCGACATGAAAAACTGGGTGCACCACGGACCTGTGACAGAAAACTTCTCCAAGTGGGTGACCAGTGCCGAAATGGTTGATGGTAAAGCTTACATTTACTATGATTTCCCCAATGATCAGGACCCTCACGTCTATGTGGACAGCGATCTAACCGATGGGGAACCTGGCGAGAATAAAGGCATCGCAGTCAGAGACCCATCACATGGATCTGACGCTGGCTTCATCCGCGCTCTCGATGGCAAGATGCACTGCATCATTGAGGACTGGAGCCCAATCAGCGCCAACAAACGGTCATGGGACTCCCCACTCGCTGGTCACTTTGTAAGCCCCGATGGTATCAGTGGATTTGTCGCCAAAAAACCTGCTATCGATAACCGCACCAAACCCACAGGAAAAATCGGCACCTATAAACACCCACACTGGACGAAGGAAGATCCTACGAATTTCAAAACCAACATCGCAAAATATGAAATCCACGAACCCGAACAGGAAGCATACGGAGACTGGGCAGCGATCAGCATCGGCGGTCAGTATTACCTGTTTGGCGACTACGATCCGGTCGGTGGTCACGAAATGAGCGTTGGTTGGTTCACTTCATCATCGATCGATCAGCCATTCACATGGTGCGACAATATCGGTAAAGGCCACCCCGACCCCGACGTCTGTTTTGCCGAAGGACAATTTTATCTGGCAACTCAACAGAAAACCGACTTTGTAAGTTCAGGACCATGGGTCGAAAAAGTCGAAGCACGTGTGGGCGTTGATACTAATAATAACGGTAAAGCCGACAAATGGAGTAAGTGGTTAGCCGTCAAGGAAAGCTATGACTACATCGCCGGCTTCTCTAAACAGATTAAGCGAATCCCCGCACAGATGGATCTATCAGAGCTGCCTGAAGGGTTTGGATTTCAAGTCGAATTTAAGATTGATGACACGACAGAAAACAAGTCAAAACCCAGCATAGACCGCCTTACTGTTAGTTTTAAGTAAACAAGACATTACTCTAAAAAATCATCACGTATGAGCTTGGGCGTCAGGGATCGACCACTAAATTAAGCGCTAATCAAAGCATTTGACCTCACTGAATAAGCTGAGTAGCGTCGCACCACTGACACATAGCAATTATGCCATCACCCCAATCATGTCCAAAAAAACAAGAGGCTTTAGATTTTCTTGCTCTTTGTCATAACGAACTGGGCTGGGATCAGGCAAAGCTTTCTATCAGACAAACAGCAGCACGTGATGCCTTCGATGATAACCAGCCATGGCAACCGAGCTTTGAAGAGCTCGAGCACGGTGCACGCGTTGCTTGGCGCAACAACGCCCGCTGTATCGGCAGGCTCTTCTGGTCTTCACTAGAGATACGCGACAAACGTAATCTCCGCGAGCCTGAAGCAGTAGCAGCGGATTTGATCAAACACATACGTCTTGCCACAAATAACGGAAAAATTAAGCCGTTGGTCAGCATTTATGCCCCAGAGGACCAGCATGGCCCATCGCTACGTATATGGAACCATCAGCTTTTCGGATATGCAGGCTATGGCAAGCAAGCCAACGGTCATTATTTAGGTGATCCCAAGAATGAGAAATTCACTCAAATTGCTCAAAAAATGGGCTGGCAAGGAAAGGGAACTGATTTTGACTTGTTACCATGGATCATTCAAAAACGCGGCGAAACAGCCCAGATTTTCAACCCGCCAGAGAATGATTGCCTGAAAGTGGCACTTCGTCATCCGAGCTTCGAGTGGTTTGCAGATCTTGGACTGGAATGGTATGCGGTTCCAATTCTCTCTGATATGAACCTCCGCATTGGCGGACTCAATTTTCGCGCGGCACCGTTCAATGGATGGTATATGGGAACAGAAATTGGATCACGAGATCTTGGGGATGAAGGACGTTACAATCAATTACCGGTCATAGCCGATAAAATGGACCTTTTAGGTAAAAACAAAGAAACTCTCTGGAAAGATCGCGCCCTTGTAGAGTTAAATGAAGCAGTTCTGCATTCTTACTCTGAAGATGGTGTCCGTATCGTTGATCATCATCGCGCATCATCAGAATTCATGCGCTTTGTGAAAAAAGAACAGGCAGAAAAACGTCTAGTCTCCGGTGATTGGAGCTGGCTTGTACCGCCCATGTCAGGATCCGCAACTGAAGTTTTCCACCGAGGCTGGAAAGATCACAAATCGCTACCTGATTATCAAATCCAGCGTAAGGCGTGGGAGCTAGCTGACTAATTGGCTAGATCAGCTATAAAATATGGCTGATGGTTATGCCTTACTTCAGCTCCTTGATGCGTACATTACGATACCAAACTCTTTTAGCCTCATCCTGGAAACTGATGTAGCCTTGTGCAGGACGATCCTTCATATCGGTTTTGCTGAGATCAAGATCTTGAATCAGTTCATCATTGAGCACAACTGTGAGGTGTGAGCCCTTCATGGTGATCGTATAGTGGTTCCATTCACCAGCTGGCTTTACTACCATTTTCTTTGGAGCTGAAGTCCGAATGACACCACCGCAATCATGATGCCCAAACTTCTTTTTCCCATGAGTATCAAGAATTTGCACTTCAAATCCGCTTGTGACGTGATTTTCAAGATCACCAACGCGCATGAAAACACCTGAGTTTCCTCTTCGTTCAAACTTAAATTCTAAATCGATAACAAAGTCAGTGTATGTGCGATTAGTCGTTAGGTAGGCATCGTATCGCTGCCATCCGCTTTCGCCAGCGCGGGGTTGGAGTGCGATCACGTTGTCCTTTTCAACAACCCAGTTGCCTTTGGTTTGCCAACCCGTTAGATCCTTGCCGTTAAACATTTCAACAAAGCCGTGCTCATCAACGACCTCACGAATGTTGATATCCTTATACTCCACGTGCATGTCTTGTCCGCCATGAAGCTGTAGGCCGAAGTGCCCTTTAATTCGCCCCTTATCGTTAGTCAGTTTTGACGAAACCACGCCATTGATTTTAACTTCGATATCCCGACCGACTGCACGGAGCTCAAGTGTAGTCCACTCCCCGGGTTTATAGTTTTTCTTTGGGATATCCCTGCTAGTTGGTTTGCTGACCCATTTACGGCCTCCAGTTTCATAAAGGCCTCCAGTCATCTGGGACTGATCAACTTCGACTTGAAAACCATTGACGCTCACTTTGCTGTCAACTCGGGCAGCGCGGAAGTAAAAACCACTATTACCTTTAATAACGCGAAACTTAGCAGTGACGACAAAATCTGAATACTGCTTATTGGAAAGCAGCATACCGTGACGTTTTTCGCTCTTTGGACTTTTACCGACAATGGCACCCTTCTCAACACTCCAAGTCCCTCCAGGGAGAGCCGTCCAGCCGTCAAGGTTTTTGCCATTGAACAAATGGGATGATTTTTCAGCCTTTGCGCAACTGAAGGTCATGCAAAGGATAAGAGAGAGAGATATAAATGCTGTGGTTTTCATGAGTAACAAATTTACGAAGTTCGTGGTCGTTTTGTTTCAGTGAGACGGCTGATTCAAATGGTAATATCGAGGACATCCCCAGGTTTGATTGGCTGACCAGAATCGGCGCTGGTCATGGCGGCAAAACAAAGCTTCAGACTACGCAGGTTTTCCTTTGCCGAGTTTTCCGGCTCGCGATCTTCTTCGATCGCGCACAGCAGCTCGCCCATAGCACCGGCGAAGCCATCATTAAACCAATTACCGTCGAGCGGAACTACCGCTTCTCCCTCAGCAGTAGTCAGCGTAACTTGGTCGTTAGCACAAACTGGTCCAGTGCTGCGGAACGTGCCCTTAGTGCCGGTGACCACCGTGGTCTCGGCGGGAGAGAATTGAGTGGCAGCGTGGAAATTCAGTGACGCTTGGCCGGCATCAAAACTCACCAAAGCACCTGCGCTCAATGGCGGTTCAACATCTTGATCCGGGACGCGCGAAGTATTGGCAAAGACCTGAGTCGGGCAGCTCTCGCCAAACACACAGGAAACCATGTCGAACCAATGGATAGCAAAATCGTAAAGTAAGATGTGATGGATATTCTCAAAATGAGTTCCTTTGATCCAAGTGTGGTCCCATGCAATGTGAATGTCACAAGAGACAATATCTCCCAGCAAATCATTCTTTAACACCTGTCGTAAATAACTAAAATACGGTGCCCAGCGCCCGTTCTGGTTGACCGCTAGTTTGCGGCCGCGTTGCTGCGCGAGTTCAACAAGCTTGCGACCCTCACGAATGTCAGTGACAAAGGGCTTCTGGCTCAAGACGTGTTTGTCCGCCTCCAGCGCACGCTTTATCAAAGCAAGTCTCGGTGCCGGGTGCAAAGCAAGGTCAACCACTTCGATATCTTCGCGCGCAAAAATTTCTTCCACATCATCAGTCACCATTGCCTCCGGAAAATATTCATCCCGCAGAGACTCCGCGGCTGCCAGATTCATATCGCACAACGCAACGACTGAGTAACCCGTACCACGATAGGCATCCAGATGGTTCTTGGCGATACCCCCACATCCAACAAGCGCAATTGATGGTCGGTATTCATCAGGCACCGGCGGTTTGTAGGGAAACTTGGGAGCAGATATACTTTTTGCAGTAGCCGCTTTCAATTCCCGGGCGTCATCGTTGTCGTTGCTCATGATTAATCTCCCAGCAAGGTTTGAGTTCGCCCGGTTTCTGAACTAAGAATCGCGGCATCCACAATCTGCTGACCAATCCGTGCCAGCACCGGTGAGAGTGGACCATCGATAGCTTCACCAGCGGCAATTTTTTTCAGACAATATTCAATCCCGTTGCCTTCACCCTGAGGAAACGGGTCTACCGGTTGGTCATAACCCTCGGGCTTCTCGCGTGTTTGGATTCGGATCGATTGTTCGTAGTCGTAACTACTGATCGTGCCCTCGGTTCCCCGAATAACAAAACCACACTTCGGCTGTGGCTGGTGCACCCACGGATCGGAGAAAGTACCCCAACGTGTTTCAAATTTTGAAAGATGCTCACCATAGCGAGCCACCGTGATACTGTGCTCATCTACCTCAAGGCCAGTGGTTCCACCGACCACACTGGTAATTTCATCGGGCTGTTGGCCACCGTTGAACCACGTTCCTAAAGTGACACCATATCCAAGATAATCACATAACGAGCCGCCGCTCGAATCTTTTTTATACCACCAGCTTTCCCGTTTGGTTTCAGCAGTCGGTTCCAGCTCAACCTTATCAGCTCCATGATACAGTGGTCCGCGGTTACCATCGTAGTAATGAACTTCGGTAATCGCACCGATCAATCCTTCGCTGATGAGGCGGTGTGCGGTGACGTGGCTCTCGACCCATCGTAGCGGCCAGTTGATGATGAGCTCCTTACCTCGACCCTCCATCGCGGCGATCATACGATCCGCATCCGCGACTGAACCAGCAAATGGTTTTTCGACAAAAATGTGGACGTCATACGGGGCAATACGCTCGACCCAATCTGCATGCTCAGCAGTCGGTGGGCAGAGGATAACCATGTCCGGTTTCGTTTGCTCCATGCAGGTTACATAGTCAGTAAAGATCTGTCTTTCTGACAGATCGAATGTTTTTTTTGCCTCCTGCATACGCTCAGCGTGTGGATCACAAATACCGACAATTTCTGCATTGGGATGCTCATCGACACATCGGAGCAAGTCCCCCATATGCATATGAGAAAATTCAATTCCTACAATTTTCCAAGTTTTTGACATTATTTTGTTAGGTAGTTTTGAAGGTATAGGTATCGGCTGGCGTGGTTACAAAAATGTTATTCCATTGTTTCTCATTCAAACCGCGTTCCTGCATCATTTGGGAAAATTCATTCAGTAAAAAACTAAGCCCCGGAGCACCTCCATAGCTTTTCCAGTATGATGGCCGGGCTGCATCCATGCCTAACATGATTTGGTTGGGGAAATCACCAATCAATTCCATCAAGAGGTCAAGCGTCGGGTTAGTGGTAGTTTTCCAACGGAAACCGCTATCATACTCAACCCGCACACCGGTTTGTAGGATTTCACGGTGATACTCGATGTCGGGTTGGCGATCAGTGTGGGAGAGCACAACCTTACTAAGATCCACACCATGAGAAGACAACAGTGCCGCTTGTTCCATCGCCCCCCTACCCTCTTCCACATGGGTAAGGATCGGCGCACCCGTCTGCGTGTGGGCAACAGCAGCAGCTTGGAAAATCCGTCGATTCCGATCAGTGATATCAACACCCCCGCTGGCAATCTTGATTAATCCAGCCCGATGAGATGTCCGGTCGACGCATGGACCAGAGTAGTCAAAGCGGTCAATCCCCACCTCGATATCCGCGATGAATAGCTCAGCTAAACGATCAACCGAGTAGTGATGACTCCAGTGTCCATCATCATAATACTTGCCCAAATGTAAACCAGTAGGACATAGGATATGAACCTTGGTAGCCTCAGAAATATCAACTAACTTTAACACATTACGGCCTGAATCGCATGGCATAGAATCTACCATAGCTCGACCACCATCCGCATAAAATTGAGTCAACTCAGCGATACCATTTGCTACAGATGGTAATTTAAAATCAGGGAACCGCATCGTCGCCACATTATTGTCGATAATGATATGCTCATGGGCATAACAAACACCAAACTGCTCCCGCGGGATATCACCCAATATGGTTCTAATAATATTCACAAATCGTATCCTTCTCCGTTCTGCATTACTCGAAATGGTTGCTCGATCCGCTCGCATTCCGATGCGAAGAATTCCGGTGATGCTGTATTGAAAGCAAACATGTCAAAATGATGTGGGATGGCTATGCCAGCATGGGTAGCCTTGGCCAGCTCAGCTGCCTCTCGCCCATCAAGGTTTCCTGCCACACGGCGTTCGGGTTTGTTGCCATTGATCGGAACAAACGCAACGTCAGGCTCAAAAGGTAGGATTGCGGGCACCAATTCATTATGCATCAGAGTGTCACCACTGTGATAGAATGTCTGGCCATTAGCCCGTGCAACGAAACCGAGGAATCGACAACATCCTTGGTCGTCGCGATCGACGGCATTGTGCGCGGCAGGAATACCATGGAGGGTGACATTACCGACCATAATGCTCTCACCCGCATCAATTACTTCAAGTGCATCATCCACGTCCCCAAGCCTATCGAGAACGAAGGTCCGGTTAGCGCGCGGAATCACCAGTCGCGCTTGGGGGTTTACTTCTAACAACGCCAATAGGGTTTCGGCATCCAAGTGATCGGTATGATTGTGTGAGCTGGTGATGACGTCGATATCGGTCAGAAGTTCTGGTGAAATAACCAGCTCGGTGACGCGTGTATGTGGTTTGTCTGTATTCTCGTATTTGCGCGTTAGTGAATCCGATAGATAGGGATCAAAAAGAATAGTAGCTGCCGGTGTGTAGACGAGGAATCCGCTTTGACCGAGCCACCAAACGCGCGACCGCTCCTCTGCCCTTGCGCGAGAGATATCTTCGAGCAGTGCATCGTTTTTTTGATAAGCCGGCTGCATGTTAGGATTCAATATTAAGTTCCTGTTTAACTAATTTCACACCTTCCACCATGTTGACGAGTTTCTTTTTAGCAGCCCAGCGCGCGGTCTGGCTGAGTCCGCAATCTGGCGCGAAGACAAGACGATCAGCTGGTGCATGCTCCAGACATAAACGCACACGATTAGCAATATCCTCCGGCGTTTCGATGAAATAGCTTTTCACATCCACGATCCCCACAGCAACGTCCATCCGTTCAGCAATTTTTGAAATCAATTCAATCTCACTAAACTCGCGGCTCGCCATCTCCACATGCATTTCGTCGCATTTAAAATCGAGGAATTCTGGGAACATGGGAGCGATGCGACGGTATCCGACGGCGTGCCCCTTGAAGTTTCCGAAACATAAGTGTGTGCAAAGCCGTGTGCGCCCCACAACGGACTCAACCGTACGGTTGAAGATATCTACAAAACGTTTTGAGTCCTCCTTGTAGGCATAACAACTCATTGATGGTTCATCCACGCTTATTTCAGTACATCCAGCCTCAACAAGACCCTCTAGCTCTTGACGAACAAACGGCAACAGCGCTTCAGTGAGCGCCCAGCGATCTTCGTATTGCGCATTGGGAAGAAGTCGGCCACTCATCGTGTATGGGCCGGGAACACTAGCCTTAAGTGTGACGGGAGGAGCGTCCGGAAACGGTTTCTGGAGACGGACGAGGCGTTGGTATTCCTCAACCACACCGAGCCCGCGTGGCGCAGTAATTTCCCCGACGACCTGATGCTTGCCGCGTTGATCATGGGCTGGCGGTCCGAACAGACGAGGCGAGGCAGATTCCAATTCAATCCCGTCTAGATATCCGTAAAACGAAAGATTAAAATCGAGGCGTGTCTGTTCGCCATCGGTGACGACATCGAGACCAGCTGAGTTTTGATCGTGAAGAGCAGCGATCACAGCATCGTCTTGGATTTCAGCAAGGTCTTTAGACCCAAAAGAACGAAGGTTACTGGATGCGAATTCGAGCCAACTCGGAAACGAATAGCTACCAATGACGGACGTACGTAGTGGACATGTTTTCATAATATAATTGTGCTTGGTTTAGTGGTTATTGTTATTTTAGTAGTTAAGTTTCCAGTCATGAGCACCAATTGCTGCTCTTTGTGTCGGGGCTTCCAATACTGCTCCTTGATTTCGCAATGTCTCTTGCAGCTGATCAATTGGTAACTCGGGGAGCTCCAGCTTTAGTTTGAGTGAGAGCGCCGCAGCAGAACCACAAGCATGACCCATCGCCATGGTTTGTGCCATCGATCTACAAGATGCATGCGCGTCATGAGTGGCGCTGAAGCAACGACCACAGACTAAAGTTTGGTAAGTATCGCGAGGTAGAAAACAGCGGAAAGGGACTTCATAAACACCTCCATCGGGCACGTATGCCCAGTGCGTTTCATCTTCACCACTTGAGGATTCGCGGTGGTCTTCAATAGGAGCACCGCAGAGCAGCACCTTATCCTCAAATTGGGCTTTACTCAGGCAATCTTCACGCGTGAGCCGATAGTGACCATAAACACGGCGACTCTCGCGCACGCCAATACTGGAGGAGAGGCCAATGATGTTTGATGATTCAAACCCAGGAACGCAGTCGCGCAAGAAATCCTCATAAATAAATGCCTGCCGTCGACCGTCTTGCTCAGCACTTGTTAGCTCTGCAGCATCAAGGCCAGAATAACCAGCCACCCTCACCGCCACAGTTGAGATGCAGCCCTCCGCATTCATTGGATGAATGCTACCTGCCTTGCGAGGCAACGCGTGTGTGTTTGCTTCAACGGCTTGAGCCATCTTTTGCATGAGCATTTTCTTACCTCCTGCTTGCTGATAGCGATCCAGATCGACGTTGGACATACGGAAAGTCGTGGTCATCGTTTGCACCGGTTCATGCTCACCAGCCGTCTCGTAATCAATTCCGGCAAAATGACAAAAATCGGCATCCCCAGATGCATCAATAAAGACACGCGCTTTGATACGAATAAATCCTTGCTTACCTACGACCACGACAGACTGCACCTGACCCTGCTCCTGCACAACATCCACAAGATTTGTGTGGAGTAGCGTCTGTACGCCTGCCTCGCTCAACAATTGATCCCAAACCAGCTTTAGGCGTTCAGGGTTGTAGTTCACACCAGTGCCTGCACCGTAGGTGTTAGGGCGCAGGAAAACAGCTCCTGCAGCATCCAATGCATCAACGACTCGATTACCAATACCACCCGCCACTTTTTTCGGGGTATCTCCCGGAGTAAAAAAACCGTAAAAAGTATCCAGTGCTTGGGTTGAAATACCCCCAGGAAAACCTGCCCGATCAATCAACGTCACTTTTTCTGCTCCGCTGGCTTTGGCAGCCAGTGCAGCACAGCAGCCCGCGGAACCTGCACCGATAATCAACACGTCGGTGGCGAAGGCGAGTGGAACCGCATTATGATTGATACAATTTAGCATAATTACTGGCCAACGTTTTCGTAGTAGCGAGAGATTCGATGAGCATGCTCATCATAGGCGCCCTCGAAGAGTTCTACAGCGCGCTCAGCACCTACAACCACTCCTGCACTCAATACTTTTGGCGGTTGTCCTGCAGCTGTCAGTCGCTGTGCAACTTCCGCCTTGATCGAATTCACGATAAGGCAACCTCCTACAGTCGATCCCGGAGCAACGGGTTCATCTAATCCGTCAATACTGATCATGGCATCACCGAGCGGAGCACCGGTATCGAGCACAATATCAGCAAAATCTTGCAGCTTCTTTCCGTCCTCACGTTTGCTGGTGCTCGGCTCTGAATGAAGCTTGCTAATCAAAGCAACGACTTTGACACCGCGCTTCTGAAAAATTTCAGCCATCTCGATTGGCACTACATTGCAACCGCTTGATGAAATCACCAAAGCGGAATCTTGTTCATTAAGATCAAAATTACGCAGAATACGATCAGCGAGTCCTGGCACGTTTTCGAGGAACATCGCTTGGCGCTGTCCGTTTGCTCCAACCACAAGGTTGTGGAACGAGAGTGACAGCTCAACGATTGGGTTAAACCCTGGAAAGGAACCATAACGCGGCCACATTTCCTCAGTCATCATTCGGCTGTGACCAGACCCAAAAAGCTGGACCATGCGGCCGTTAAGAATCGTCTGGGAAAAAAGATCGGCAACTTGTTCGATCTGGGATTGCTGGGCTTCTACCGCATCGATCAGTCCACGACTTTTATTGAGAAATTGTTGAGTAGGGGTCATTTGGATGGTTTTTTGAGTATTTGAATAAAATCTACAATGTTGTTGAGATGGGGTGGACGGGCTGTGCGCACGTAATATCCAGAATAAAGCACGCCGAGCTTGAGGGCGTCTTCAGGAGTGAAACCAAGGAGCATGCCAAGACCAAATCCCGCGTTAAGGTGATCGCCGGCGCCGGTTGTTATTTTTGGTGTTGCAGTGTGGGGGCCAACGACCGACCAACGACCATTAGACGTCGCACAGGCTGCAAAATCAACAGGGTGCCCCATAGCGCACTCAATGCCGAGCTTCGAACGGATCGCCTCTAGCGCCTGACACAACGATTCCGGTTCGCTGTCTGGCTCATCAATAGCAAGCACCCTGCTGACTTGGCAGGTTTCGTTAAAGTTCATACCAAGGATGGTTCGTCCATATTCTGAAAAATGACCAATATGATCTAACACAACTTTTATTCTGTTATCTGAATGCATGGAAGGATCCGCCAGATCAAAGAAAAAGATCCGCTCTGGATCGGGGCAAGACGCAGGTAAGATAGTCTCCAGATACCAAACTAGGATTGAGTTTAATTCCGAGAGGCAAGTCCAGTTAAGTAAACAGCACAGCTTCGATTGCTCCACGAGACGCGTCATCATGGCCTCCCCTATCTCACGCTCCAGTGTCTCCGCAGAGACATCATCATAGGTTCCAGTATTCGTGAGCATTACTTTCCCATTAGAAAACTCGAGCGCGTGTGTGACCGCTGGATTAGCAACAGAATGGACCTGCAGCCGCTTAGCAAATTCACAGTATGCTGGATGGATATCAGGTTTACCCAGAGTGCCGATGTAATCGACAGGCAACCCAGATTCTGCCAGTGCGTTAGCCATAATCGGACCATTGCCGCCGATTTTTTCCCGTTCAGCAACGATTTCAATTAGAGCACTCTTACCATCCGCATCGATCACACGCTGGCCAAAATCCCTTATCGTCGAAAAGGCTTTAAACTGATCGCCAGCTCCCTCACGCATTTCAACTGGCTTACAAATAATGTCCACCGTACCGTCAAAGCCTAACAAACAATGAAGCTTGTCAAGACCTGGCAGCGCAGCATCAATCTGCGGGATTAAACTATCGTAAACAGCTTGCATGTTTTTACTAGAGTTGGCCTTCGGAAACCGTCCAACCGCCATCGACAGCGATCACCTGACCGGTAACAAATCGGCTTTGTTGGGATAGCAAATACGTTGCTAGACCATCAAGATCCTCTGGACAACCGATACGGCCACCGTCGAGCGGCTGTTTGGTTTTGATGAAATTCTGGATGACATCATCGTTAGCTGCACGCTGTGCCATGGGTGTTTCTACCAATGCCGGTGCGATGACATTAAAGCGGATGTTATCGTTTGCGTAATAAGCCGCAGTCGCTTTGGTAAAACCAATGATGGCGGCCTTCGCAGCAGCATAAACATGTGTTGAAAAATATTGTGGTGAAGGCGAATAGCCTAGCACAGAGCCCATGTTCAAGACGCGCCCAGCGGTCTTACGTTCAAGGAAGCTCTGAACGGCAGCGCGATTACTCAACATCAATGATTTGAGATTAAGGTCGAGTGTCTTATCGATACCTTCAACGGTTATTTCATGCAAGGGGCCATCACCAAATCGACGACCACTGCCACCGGCAACATGGTAGAGCCCATCAAAATTACCAAATTTTTCCAGACACACGGCAATAGCATCAGAGCTTGTTACTGGGTCAATGGCATCACCAGCCATCGCGTGACCGCGATCAGGATTAATCTTTGCCATCTCAGCTTGCGCCTTAATCACGTTGTCTTCATTTCGACCAACAGCAACAACACTGGCACCCGCTCCCATAAATGAAAGTGAAGCCGATAGACCTAGACCGGTAGTGCCCCCGATCACAACAATTGATGTGTCTGCGAGTAAATCTGATGTCATCTCAAATAAAGTTTATAGACCAAGAGGCGTAATGTCTTGTAAATTTAACATATTGTCGTGTAAAAATTACGCATGTCGGAAAGCAATGATACAGAAGTGTTTCTTGAGAGTGTGGATTGGCGATCATTGACGCGTGAACTGAGCGATTGCCTCGTGGAAGAAGCCTTTTTCATGAAGGATCGAGCTGGGCGTTTTGTGATGCAAAACCGACGCGCCTGCGCCTATTGTAACACAGCGGATGAGTCGGAAACCTTAGGTAAGACAGATGCTGATTATTGGTCCGAGGAACGAGCAGCAAACTACACAGAAGGCGATCAAATGGTGATGCGCTCAGGTGGCGCAATCATTAACCAACTCGCTCCTGCTCCAGAGGATGCGGGTTCAGACAACATGATCATTTACAGTAAATTCCCAGTCAAAGATCTCGATGGAAAAGTCATCGGTGTAGCAGGAATTCATCGTATTTTTGACCAAGTAAAAGCCCTCAACACGCCGATTGGAACGCTGTTCAAGGCAGTCCGCCGAATGCAGGAGGATTACGGAAGCGAACTCAAAATAGCCGACTTAGCCCGACTCAGTGGTATTTCACACAGTCAGTTTGTCCGGAGATTTCATGCAGTTCTAGATATGAGCCCAAAAGACTACTTACAACGAATTCGTGTAAGAAAAAGCTGTCGTTTGTTAGAAGAAACACAATTAACGGTCGCCGACATAGCTCACCAGTGCGGATTTTATGATCATAGTCACTTTTCACACGCCTTTCGGAACCATACTGGACTCAGCCCTAGCGAATATCGTAAAGGCCATCTGAGATAATGATAAAAAATGCCTCGTCCCCAAAATTTGGTGTAGACCCTGCTGTGTTGTGCACTCGAACGGTGTTCTCATCCTTTCCTAAACATTTAACCCCAGTCCTCCGATGGAGGACTGGGGTTAAATGGTGGGCAGGGAAGGATTCGAACCTTCGTACACTTACGTGAGCAGATTTACAGTCTGCCGCCTTTAACCACTCGGCCACCTACCCGTAGGTTGTTTGTGGGCCCCATGCAGGGCGGGATGTGTGATACGTGGCATGCCGTCAGCTGACAAGTGAAAAATCTGAGTCTGATGCGGATTTTTTTCTTTAGGAGAACAGACGCTTGACCGGTGAGCCGTCTTTACCGCCCACCTTAAATGGTCTGCCAGACGGTGAGTGCAGAACGGCTGTGGTATCAATCCCCAAGCCATATGCTATAGTGGCGTTGTAGTCGTGGAGCGTAACACCATTCTTTTTAACACGAGCACCTTTAGAATCAGACTCGCCATACACGGTTCCACCTTTAATACCACCACCTGCTAGTAAACTAGAAAAGACCCCTGGATGGTGGTCACGCCCATTGTTATGTTCTTGCACAATGTTGGGTGAACGCCCGAACTCCGTACATAACGCAACGATGGTAGATTGAAGTAACCCCTTCGCCTCAAGCTCAATAAGTAGGTTAGCATATGCCTGATCGAGAACTTGGCAACGTGCCTCAACAGCAGTAAAATTATCATAGTGGGTATCCCATCCACCGAGGTTCACCTCAACAAAACGCACGCCATGCTCCACAAGGCGACGTGCAAGCAAACAACCTTGGCCAAATGAATTGTTCCCATAAGCTTTTTTTGATGAGCCCGGCTCACGGTTGATATCAAAAGCTTTGAGATCATCGCTGCGCATCAGCTTAACTGCCTCCTTATAGAGTTCATCGTAGGCTTTTGCCTCAGTATTTTTATACTGGCTGTGAAAATCTTTATTGAGAGCATCAGCTAGCTTTAGGCGACGATCGAAGTCCTCTTTACTGACAGAACCGGCGCGCACGCTATCCTTGAGCCCTTCATCAGGTCTGCCAAGTGGCACACCAGCATATTTCACACCAAAGAATCCAGCTGATGCATTTGAAGCACCACCACCAACCGTTACAAAACCGGGAATCTCCGAGTTTTTCCGGCCTTTCATTTTCATAGCCCAGCTACCTAACGTTGGATGCACGATGGTAGCTCGTGGAGCATAGGATCGGTGCAGAACATATTGACCGCGATCATGGGCACCATTCTGCGATGTCATTGAACGTATAATACAGATTTTATCCATTACGGCGGCCGTTTTAGGTAAATATTGGCTAATTTGGATACCATCTGCCTTTGTGCCAATTGCCTCTACGGGTCCTTGCACTTCTTTTTTACTCGGCTTCACATCAAAAGTATCAATATGGCTCATGCCTCCAGACATATTAAGAAAAATGACGGCCTCAGCAGGTTTGCTTTTACCTCCAGAAGTCTGAGCATAGGCGCGGCTGGCGACAGATGCACCAAGCATTGGCGCTAAGCCAACACCAAGGTAAGTCTTGGCTGCATTGGCCATAAATTGGCGCCGTGTAAGTTCGTCTGTATGATTTTTATTCATAGATCAATGGTGGTTTCTGTTAGATACGATTAAGGGACAAATATAAATTCGCGACTATTGATAAGGGCGGAGATGATATTACGATATCCTGCTTCCCCTCGTGCAGCTATCTCGGATTTCATAAGCTTCATTTCTGATTCATTTGGCGAACGCGAAAGTATGCCAAAAAATAACGCCCTTATACGGTCCGGCACGCTACCCCGCGAGAGTTTGTGAATGTGTGCTTGTTGATTAGCTACTACAAGTTTTTCAACCTGACCGTTAAGCATCGAGAGAACTTGAGTTGCATTTGCCTCCTTGGTTGCAGAGTCTAATAGGTTTCGATCAGATTGCCCAAAGATCTGGAGCACGTGGCCTTTGGGTGCAGGTGATGGTAGCTCAGATGCGCGAACAACACCATTGAGTGCACCCCGTTTACCCGCACTGCGCATCATCATGCTCATCTTTTGCTTATTACCGCTTTTGCTACTATTTTGAATCCGACTAAGTAGACTTTGAGCATATTTTTTAAGTTCCTTTGGAGACTTTATCGCTAATACCTCCTTCTGTAGCTGCAGCATATCTAACTCCCCAACAAGCACTGGCTTTCCACCGTAATAGATCGCATTTGATCTACCTCTTGTGGGCAACTTGTCGGGATTTCCTGCGATCAAAGTAACTAACGAATCCCAGTATTGCTCGGCACTCATTCGTTGGATTTTTCTGCCATCAAAAATCGGTTTTTCTCCGGGTTTCAATTCGCGCTCAGAGGAAGTAAAGGCATAGACACGTGTAAGCAGTAGCGCATGCTGAAATGCCTTGAGGTCATAGTTCAATGACTTCATAAGGCCGACCAAATAACGTGTGAGCTCAGGAGATGTCGTTTCTTCAGCGGGGACATATTCATCAACAGGCTCGAACAACGCAGTGCCGATAATACGTTTCCACATCCGATTAACAATGACAGTGGTGAAACGATCATTTTGATCATTGGTAACCCATGAGGCAAAATTTTCGAGTCCATCATCATCGTCTCGGCGCTTGGACATACGCATTGATTTACCAAAACTTTTTTCATGGGGGGTGCGAGCACTAACCCACTCGCCGGGATCTCCATCAGAGTATTGATAGTCATTGGGTAATTTGATTCGACCCGTGCCTGCACCACCTATGCTACCGTAAAATACTTCATCACCGAGGAAACGCATTAGACGACCAAGTGGTGTGCGTTCTGTCTTGGCCTCACGCATATCACGCCAAACAGAATTCCACGGACCTTTGTTGATTTCACGTTGTCCGTTGGTGAATGCAGCAAGACGGAAAAAATCCATTCTTTCCCAATCTTCAAATGGATCATCGTGGCATTGGGCACACTCCATACGTGTTCCGAGAAATAGACGCATGGTATTCGACATGTTGTCGAGCGGCATACCTTTGTCGCGAATGTAATACCCCACGGCACCGTTTTCCCATATAGCACCCTGCGCAGAGAGCAGTTCACGCGTTAGGTCATCGAAAGGCATGTTTTCAGCCACTGCATCACGCACCCAGGCCATATAAGGTGCAGCAGTGCGACGGTTTGCAAAGTTTTCCTTAACACGGAGCATATCGATCAGCCAATTAGCCATGTAACTTTGATAGCCTTTTGAATTCATGAGGTAGCGAGCTATAAGAACGCGTTTATTTGGGTCATCTGATTCAAGAAACACACGGGCCTCCTCAACAGTTGGTATGCGCCCGACGGCAAGCAGAAAACTGCGGCGCAAGTAAACGGAATCATTCGCATCCTCGGGAACGCTAACACCTTTTTTCTTATAGATTTTGGCAATACGAATATCAATTTGGCGAGCTGCGGCTAGGAGCTGCTCTTCCGTCACCGCCTCTTTTTTTGCACCCCTAGCACTATTAGCCTTAGTTTGCGCAGTAACTGACATAGGAAAAATAGCCAAACAGGTTGCCGTGATGTAGCACAACCGCACCATCGTCAGATAATGGAAATCTTTCATACTCAATATATAATGCCCATTTTATGAAAGCATTTCAAATAATTATTAAAAATTTGTTTTAAGCACTAGCCAGTCAATCAATTCATCAGCACTTGCAGCCATAGGTATGGAAACTTTTTCCTTATGGGCAAGGCATCCAAGCCTCTCCGGGACATCAAGCACACCGTGTCCCAATTCTTCTGCAATTGTTTCAGAAAACTTCGCCGGATGAGCGGTTTCGAGAATCACAGTAAGGTCTTTGGGGTGCTCCTTAAGCCACGCCTCGGCAGCGAGATAACCCACAGCACCATGAGGATCGATCACGTAGCCATATTTCTCATATACCGTTCGAATAGCGGCACGGGTCTGGCTATCACTCACAGGGAATCCACTAATCATTGATGCCATACTCTCCCAATCATTACCGAATACCTCCTGCATCCTCGCAAAATTACTAGGAGCACCAACGTCCATAGCATTTGACAAAGTGGCAACTGAGGGGCGTGGATTATAATCACCCGTCCTTAAATACTCCGGCACTACATCGTTCACATTAGTAGCAGCTATAATATGGTTCACCTTCAGGCCCATACGAGTAGCTAATAGCAGAGCTGTGAGATTGCCAAAGTTACCACTGGGAATGACAAATGTAGGCGGCTTGTTAGAAATGCGTGCTGCCTCAAAATAATAAAGCATTTGAGGGATCAGACGTGAGATATTGATAGAGTTCGCCGAGGTGAGATTACACCTTTTGGATGTTTTTGGGTCGAGAAATGCAGCCTTCACCATACGTTGGCAATCGTCAAAGCTCCCATTAATTTCAAGAGCGGTGATATTGCCGCCCAGTGCTGTGAGTTGTTTTTCCTGGAGTCCACTGACTTTTCCAGATGGGTAAAGTATAACTACACGTGTGCCCTCGACGTTGTGAAATGCACTAGCAACGGCTCCTCCGGTATCCCCTGAGGTTGCAACCAAGACGGTCAGTGTTTGTTTATCATTACGCGTTAGCCATGCCATAACGCGTGCCATAAAGCGTGCTCCAAAATCCTTAAACGCCAGTGTCGGACCGTGAAACAGTTCAAGCACATGACGATGCTCATCAAGGGCAACAATAGGTGCAGGAAAATTTAAGGCATCGTCAACGATCTCTTCTAACACATCTTCAGGTATGGCATCGTGAAGCAAGGCAGACACGATACGGAATGCCATGTCTTGGAATGAGAGCCCTTTCCAGTCATTCCAAAACGTATCGTCAAGTTGCGCAATATGCTCGGGCATGTAGAGACCATTGTCGGCAGGTAGCGAACGCAAGACTGCTTCGCCAAATTCGACGAAGCTCTCTGGGTTGTTGGTGCTGTAAAGGCGCATGAGATGATTATCATGAAAGCGAACGGCCAATCCTACAAGTGTGAAGCGTGTACATGAAAACAGCGCGGATAACCGCGCTGTTGAAAAAAACACAAATTTAAGTGTTAGAACGGAATGTCATCGTTTTCATCGACTCCACCACTACTCTGTGCCGGTGAACCACCATGCTGCGACGGTTGCTGCTGAGGTGCTGAATTTCCTCCTTGTTGGTTCTGGTTTCCACCACCACCTCCACCTCCTGGTGATCCCATAAGTTGGATATTATCTGCGACCACCTTGAGTTTAGAACGTTTTTTACCCGTTTCCTTATCGTCCCATGAATCCGTCTGTAACCTGCCTTCAACAAAAAGCGGTTTACCTTTTCCGGAATACTGGTTTGCTACCTCAGCAGTGCGTCCCCAAAGAGTAACGTCCACGAAGGTTGTTTCCTCAATTTTTTCGCCGTTGTCACCTGAGCGCACGCGATTAACCGCTAGACCGATGTCAGCTACCGCTGTTCCCTTGGGGGTGTAGCGCAATTCGATATCACGGGTCACATTACCCATGAGCATTACTTTATTGAAATTAGCCATAAATTGTATGCTAGCGGTTGATGCTGCCTGAGCGCAATCGAAAACCTGTGCGAAAAATAACGGCTGGCTAGCCCAGTCGCTGGTAGTGCTGCAGGTAGACGCTATCGTTGAGGTTAAGAGTGCTTTGAATCTTCTCAATAGCATCTGGCTCTGCCTCGAAGAGGTAGTTCACATAATGCCCACCATCGAGGTGACGCGCGTTATAGGCGAACTTGCGGCGGCCGAGTTGCTGAATTTCGTCCATCTTGGCTCCGTTACCCTCCATTTCCTTCGCTACCGAGGAAACGAGGTCATTGAGGCCGTCTTCTTGACCTTGTGAATTGAGTACGATCAGTCCTTCGTATTTTCTGCTCATCGTTGATTGTTGGTTGTAAGTTGTGTTATGCTTCTGGTTTTTTGCTGGTGTTGAAAGCGTTTGCGGCTGCTTCAACACCCTCAGAAAGCGAAAACTGCACGGCTTCGGCTGCAGTTGCAAGCGTGTTTTCTAATTCATTCGTCTCACTGGTGGAAAACTTTCCAAGTACATGACCCGTCATGGAGTTTTGCGTCTCATTTCCCGCACCATCATTCGCATTTCCAATCCCGATTTTAAGGCGAGGAAAGCGGTCGCTACCGAGATGAGCAATGATCGACTTGACCCCGTTATGACCACCGGCCGAGCCCGCCATACGAAAACGCAGACTGCCAAATGGAATAGAGACGTCATCGTAAACTACAATGACTTGTTCTGGTTTCAATTTGTAAAATCTAAGTGCTGCACCAACCGACTGACCACTCTCGTTCATAAACGTTTGTGGCTTTATCAGGGTGGCACCAAATCCGGAAACCTTAGCCACATGTGCACGCCAGCGCAAATGGTTCGCCATCGTTGCTCCGCTGTTAGACGCAAGCCGATCCACGACCATAAACCCAACGTTGTGGCGGGTTTTCTCGTATTTCTCCCCTGGGTTACCGAGGCCTACAATGAGTCTGATCAAGGACATGGTTTACTTTTTATACAATAAGGACAAAACTCCAAATAAAATCAGCCCGAAGCCGAAGCTCCGGGCTGATATCAATAAAAAGTAATCAAGCGGAGAGCTTACTCGTCATTCGATTTCTCGGATGTGACTTCTGGCTCGGCAGGAGTGTCGCCTTCGCCTTCTTCTTCACCCTCTTGTTCCTCAGATGCAGCAACACGAGTCTTGGCACAGAGAGCCACCACAATGTCATCGCTCAGAGTTGGAGCAACACCCTCTGGAAAATTGATATCACCAACGTTAAGGGCATCACCAATTTCAAGGCTAGTGACATCCGTTTCAATTTGCTCGGGAAGGTCTTTAGGAAGACAGCGGACTTCCAAAGTATGGAGCATCTGCTCAAGCAAGCCACCGGCTTTTACTCCGGACGGCTCACCATCAAGCTCGAGTGGTAGGTTTGCCGTGATTTCGGTCTTTTCATCCACAGCTAAGAAATCAACGTGAAGAATTTCATTAGTAAGGCGATCATGCTGAACGTCTTGGAGGAAGGCAAGCTGAGCTTTACCACCTTCCACTTCAAGGTTTACAAGAATAGAGTCAGAGACAGCATGATTTAACATATCGGTAAATGTTTTGCTATCGACTTTGACATTCTGGTTTTCAGAGCCACCACCGTAAATAACGGATGGGATTAAGCCTTCACGACGCATTTGTTTGAGAACGCCAGAACCCGTGCGGGCGCGTTCCTCTGCTTTCAGAGTTTTTGGTTTAGCCATTAGATTGGATGGTTTGGATTAGTTTCTAGATGAAGTAAATAATGATGTGAGCAGTGCCCGAAAACAACTGACGGTGGTAGTGAGTGAGTAGTGAGTAGCCCTCGGGGGGCGGGTAATTACCACTTTAGACGTCAATGTCAAAGAGAGAAGTGACAGATTTTCCATCATGGATGCGGGAGATGGCGTCACCCATGAGGCCAGCGATGGAAACAACAGAAACTTTGTCACCATGCGCCATAGGCACTGAATCCGTCGTAATGAGCTCTTTAATAGCTGATTCGGCAATACGTTTGCGTCCCATTTCCCCAATAACACCGTGGGAAACTCCAGCATAAATACTCTTCGCTCCGTTATTTTCCAGGATCTCTGCTGCGGCACAAAGAGTGCCCGCAGTCTCTGTCATGTCATCTACAAGGAGGACATTGCGCCCTTCTACGTCACCAATAACGTTCATTGCCTCAACTTTAGTCGCACTAACACGGTGCTTTGCAACAATAGCAAGTTCAGCACCCAGTTTATCGGCATAGGATCGTGCCATTTTGACACCACCCACATCTGGCGAAACAACAGTGAGGTTACTCGCATCATCACCATGCTTTTCGCGCAGGTGTTTTATAAAGACAGGCTTGGCATAAAGGTGATCGACTGGGATATCAAAGAACCCCTGAATCTGAGCAGCGTGCAAATCCATGGTGAGAACACGATCTACACCGGCGGCAGAAATGAGATTTGCTACCAGCTTAGCTGTGATCGGAACACGCGGTTGGTCTTTACGGTCTTGACGGGCGTATCCGAAAAACGGCATCACCGCAGTGATACGGCCGGCACTTGCGCGCTTAGCCGCATCCACCATGATGAGCATTTCCATCAAGTTATGATTGGTAGGCGGACATGTCGGCTGCACGAGGTAAACATCTTCGCCGCGGATGTTTTCGTTGATCTGAACGAATGTTTCACCGTCAGGAAACGAGGTGACGTGAACGTCTGCAAGTTTTTGTCCGAGGTGACTCGCGATGTCCTCTGCGAGTTTTTGGTGAGCCTTACCGCTGAATATTTTCATCTGATTTGACCTAATTTGGTGCTACTGCGGGGATCATGGAGTAACGGCTAGACATGACAACCCCAAAGCGTTCGGAGATCGATTATTTTGCTCCCTTGCCAAACAAAACAGCCGGTATCGTCATGACAAGTAACTTGACGTCATACCAGAGCGACCAATTATCGATGTATTCTAGATCCATTGCCACCCAGTCCTCCCACTCGGTAATATTATTACGTCCATAGGCCTGCCACGTGCAGGTAATACCCGGTTTCACGCTAAGTCGGCGGCGGTGTTCAGATTTTTCAAATTTCTTAACCTCATAAACTGGCAATGGACGAGGGCCTACTAAACTCATATCACCTGTCAGCACGTTAAGCATTTGCGGTAGCTCATCGATACTCCATTTTCTGAGAAAACGAGCAAATGGAAATACTCGTGGGTCATTATGCAGCTTGAAAACTGGACCACTCATTTCGTTGCCAACATCTTTTTTAAGATCATCGAGCTTCGCCTCAGCATCCACAGACATGGTTCTGAATTTCCACATTTTGAATGACTTCCCGTACTTGCCAGCACGATCTTGGCGGAAAAATGCCGACGCGCCTGGGCTGGTTATACGGATACCGATGATCGCAAAAATCCAGACTGGGAATGTGAAGGTAATAAACAATACCGCCACCACGCGATCCATCAACCCTTTGAGAAGCAAGGCCCACGAAAGCTCAGGTGTGGTGCGCAAGACAAGCATCGGCTTATTTCCAAGATTATCAAATGTCGGTCGTGATACTTGAGTTCGGATAAAGTCTGCGGACACCCATACTTCAACACCCTGCTTCTCACATAGCTCAACAGCTAACGAAATTTCGCGGAACACAGCATGCCGCGCAGCCACAATAACACGCTCGACAGATTCATCGTTCAGAATTTTTTCAAGCTCGTCTGGTTCACGCTCAGTGAGATCGAATTCCGCAACAACTTGCCAATAATCGGTCACCTCGGGGGGCATGAATTCTAAAAGCTCTATGATATCCTCTTGAGTCCCTGCAAGCACCACGCGCTCTTTATTCCCCTCTTCAATGGCTGCCTTCCGCAACGAACGTCTCACAATGGCATCGCGCAGTAACAACGACGCACCCGACAATACAAATGCGGTGGCCAGCACGATTCGACTCGATGGTGCCATTTGGAAAAACACCACCATCACCGCTACAGTCACGCCAATCAGAAGCAGGCACTGGAACATTTGCCGCAGCGATGTCCCCACCGTTTTGCGCATCATATTCCGGTAAAACCCAAATATCTCAAGGGTTAGCGGAGTGAAAGGCACCACGATAAATAGCAACCAAGAGATTTCGGATAATCCGATCTCACCGGCATCGCCCATCCCAAATAACGGCTTTAATATAGGCCGTAACTTATCGCCCACCCAGAATGCCACAAATACCAAAAAAGCGTCACACAACTGTAACGCCTGAATAGAAAACTGTTCTCTTTGTTTGGAACCGAACATTTTTAAACCATGGAGAGTCTACTTCGAAAGAAAGATTTGTAACTGCTGTTATAGACGGATAGGCATCGCGTCTATTCTTTTTTCTTATCAATTACGAGAGGCGCTAGTTTGCGGATAAATTCCTCAAGCATCTTTTCAGACTGCTCTAGAGTGAATGCCGCCTCAGGCTTGATTAGACCTTGCTCTGCATAGACTTGGGTCACTGGCATGGAAAAAGTAGCATACGCCCATTGCTGGTCGTATCCCTTAAACAACCTGTCCTTCATATCCTGAAGGGTCCGACCGTAGTGGTCCTCGGTAATCACGCGATGGCCAAAAAATGTGTAATACTGCACCC
>Ga0222717_10000041_pt1 | contig 100679 bp, 97 predicted proteins | sample C33_18DmetaG_FD_165053 | JGI IMG/M metagenome (GOLD analysis project Ga0222717, IMG submission 165053) | Estuarine water microbial communities from San Francisco Bay, California, United States - C33_18D | ecosystem: Environmental > Aquatic > Marine > Unclassified | place: USA: California... | reverse complement strand
TTATTATGGTGGTAAAAAAAGATTGGCTAAAAATTTAAGAAGGGCGTGGAATACCGGGAAAACATTTTCAGTTATTCCTGCTCCAATGCCACCTGCATTAGCAGTTTCAACAGCTGTTGCGGCTGCGTATATGTTGCACTTATTAGAATTTAAATTATTATATCTTGGTGGAATTCCTACACCTGCTGGACCAGTGCCAATGATTGGAATTGTTCCTGTAGTATTCTAAAAAATAATAGGATATATATTATGTTACACCTTTAATATAAAAATAAATGAACAACGAAAAAAACAAAAGGATCAGAATTGGGGAAAAGACACCAAAAGAGACCGTAGTTGAAGAACTAGATTTAAAAATCGAAAACACAGAAACTGAAGAAGATGCTAATCAAGCATTTTATGATGAGAACGGGGAATTCATGTGGGATGCATATGAGTCTACTTGCCCGTCAAGAACAAGAAAACCAAATCCACACATTAAAACCAAAGACGGCGATAAAGTCTACTCTAGGGAATCTTATGCCCAAGAAATGTATGACATGCTTACTGCACATGATGCTAGTATTGGACAATTACTGACTGTAATTAATCCTGGTGAAATTCATGAAGGTAAAATTTATGCAATTAATTCTGAGTTTATTAGTGTTGATATTGGTTACAGGGAATTGATCTACGTCAAGTATGATAAAGAACCTGCTGAAATTCAATCGCTAAAACCAGGTGATGACACTGCTGTACTAATTACACAATTGGGTAAAAACTCACATGTTGTTGGTAGTATTAATGGTGGTGTTAAACACAAAGTGTTTATGGATCTTAGAGCTGCAGTTGAAGAAGGAAACACAGCATGGGTCGGTACAGTTACAAATATGATTGAAAACGGAGGTTATATGGTAATGGTACAAGGCATAGAATGTTTTATGCCAGGATCTTTAGCTGGAATTAATAAACTACATGACTTTAGTTCTATTATTGGAACGGAAATGTATGTAGTTCCTGTTAGTTTCTCACCGGATAGAGGTACGTTAGTAGTTTCTCATAGAAAATATTTACAAGCTTTAATACCTGGAGAAATTGAAAACTTAAAACAAACACAAGGTGAAACAGTGACTGGAAATGTTACGGGTACTGCAAAATACGGAGTATTTGTAGAATTTAATAAGTGTTTAACTGGTATGATTCATAATAATGATTTAGATGAAGATACATTAGCCAAGTTTAGAGCCAGAGAAATTAAACCAGGTGATGAAATTTCATTTATGGTTAAAGATATTATAAGTAATACTAAAATAACATTAACTCAAAAGGCAAATATAGTTGTTAATCCATGGGTAGATATTATTTCTAGATATCAAATTCCTTCTGTGGTACAAGCCACTGTTAAAACTAAAAAGGATTACGGATTATTTATCACAATAGAAGATGGAGTGACTGGTTTGCTACATGTTAGTGAATTAAGTGAAGAAGTAATGAGCGTATTTAAAGCTGGTGACCCTATCACGGTACAGATTACAAGAATCGATGTTGATTCGATGAAAGTCTTTTTAAAGATGCCGCAATAACTATTGCAACGAGAGTGTGATATATAATCAAACGGTAATATCATAATCTTAGTATGCAAAAATTAACTATAGATTCTCCGAGAGAATCAATCCTAAACGCAGCACTCATGGGTGTTGAGTTTGAGTTCTATTCTAACCTCGATCTAGAAGTAACCAGAAAAGCTCTGGAAAAACTTCTAGATCGAAAGATTAGATTAGAAGATAAAGCCCATTCTGATTTTGTACCATCTGCTGAAGAATTTAAAATTGAGCCAGATATGTCTGGTGGTAAAGGATTAGCAGAGTTGGTTACGGGACCTATCTCGTATAGAAATGCCAGATTGGTGGTTATTAAGATGTTAAAATGGATATCTGAAAATGGATATACTAATGACAGAGCATCAATTCATATAAATTTATCTTTCGATAAAAAGTATCTCGAAGATAAAGATCTTGTTTCTAAAATGAATGTTCTTAAATTTATTTTAGAATTTGATGAAAAACAAATCTATAAGTTTTTCCCTGAACGTGAAAATTCTACATATGCAAAGAGTGTAAAATGGGTAATGCCAAAAATTGAAGCATTTCATTTTGATGGTAATCATATAGCATCAAACAATTTTAAATTTGCTGACACAAAATATTATGGAATTAATTTTTCCAAAAAAGAAAAGAATTACTTAGAATTTAGGTATATTGGTGGAACTGATTATGAGAAAAAATCAGATGATATTCTTTATTTAACTGAAAGATTTTTAATGCAAATGTGGAATTCGTGTAATGACTCCAGGTTTAATGATGAGAATAAAATAGAATTACAGAGAATTTTAAATAAAAATAAACCTATCTCAGATATACTAAAGGACTACTCTAAGGTATCTGAACATTATCCCGACATAACTATATTGGTAGATTTAGTAGATAACCCAGTCATTATTAAATTGCAATGGGAGAGGTTTAAGAATAGAGTAGTAGATCTTATAGTAAATGGATCTATGACTGCCGGCTTAATTAATTATGATTCTAATTATGGAGCCACACAAATAAAAGATGGAAAGTTTCCAACTGTTTATCAATTAGAAGATTTTGAATTTATAGATTGTGAAATAGCTGGGAATGTAACTAATTCTAGTTTTTATGGGTGTGAAATAACTGGGTCTGCTATCATGTATGGTAGTTTATACAAAGGCACTAAGGTAAAAGAATCAAAAGTAGAATCTAGTTATACACATGGTAGTTGTGAATTAATAAACTGTTATGTTGCAGGTAGAGATACTATGTTTAAAGGTAAAATGATTGGAGGTATATTCAGAGAGGGTTTCAAAACAAAAGATGCCAGATTTGAAGATACTGAGATTGTTGTAAGTAAAAAAATAAGAGAATAAAATGAGTGAAATTAGAAGCGGTTCAAACCAAGATTTAACTTCTGGTAGAAATTTCGATCCAAATTGTCTAAATACTTTTTTAGAAGAAATAGGAGATGATATTACTGGGGCATGTATGGTACCTATTAATTTGCCACAAAAAGAGATTGTTAATATAATTAAAAGAGCCAAAAAATGGTTTTATAAAAAATATGAATATTCTGTAAAAGAAAATTTATACCATATTCCAAATAGTGTATTTAGTACATCACACTTTAAAAGCCACAGAGCACTTACGTTGCCTGGGCCAAGTGCAGACGGAGGTGGAGGTGTATATTCAGTATATGGTTTATATGACTTAGCTTCAGGTTGGAATGGAGGCGGAGGCGGAATGGATGTGAGATTCCAAGGTGGTTCTGACTTTTCAATGGAGCGAATGTTATTTAGAGGAATGTATGAAGGTTCTGGTATGGCTGAAGCCGCAGAAGAACTACAGTATTATGTATTGAACGCTTCTATGGCAGATTTGTCTAGACAAATACTTGAAAACCCTATTTCATTTCATTATTCTAGTTTAACTGGAGAATTAAAATTTATGGGTGATACACCAAAGGGTGATGTTATTTTAGAGATATATGAAACTATCCCTGATTGTGCATTATATTCAGATGAAATATTCTTTAGATATGTGAGTGCAAAAATAAAACAATCTATTGGTTCTAAATTAGCAATTTTTAAATTTGCCCTTCCTGGTAATGTTGATTTTGATTATGATGCCATTAAAAGTATGGGTGATGATGAGCTATCAGAGATTAACGAAGAGATTCAAGGAGACGAAGGTGTTGATTGGATGATGCATTCATAAATAAAAGAAGATAAATAAATAAATGGAATTATATATAAAATATCCTAGCGATCCTAATTACGACGAAGATCAAGTTCAGACTAATGGTGAAATAGAAATGTTGATCACACAGATTCAAACAATTTTATTCACTAATAGTGGTGAAGTTATGGGAGATCATAAGTTTGGATGTGATTTAGAAACACTTATATATGATTTCAATTCTAGTGAACATAATATTAAATCAGTGATAGTAGATCAGATTAATGCATATTGCCCATTAGCGTCAAAATACAATGTTCAAGTGAACATTGACTTTGTTCGAGGTGAAGTTAGAGATATTGCGTTCATAGATATTACGATAGATAGTAGATATGCTATAAAAATAAGCATGCTATAAAAAAGTATACATAAATAATGGCAGAATTAAAATTTTTAAGTACAATTAGAACGGGAGCAGAGTCTATTAAGGCTGATGCTAGAACTTATATTTCTAGGGTATACAATAGAGCTAACACTTTGTTTACTTTAGCTTCACCGTTTGCACAAATAATAGCTGTACTATCAGAAATGATGGATCTTATTATGTATTATATTGAGGATTCTGTAGTAGAACAAAACATATATACTGCACAGCAACCAGAATCAATATATGGTATGTCAAGATTGACAGGTCATGATGCGACAAGAGGATTTGCTTCTACTGGTGAAATTATATTTAGATGGAAACCTGGTGCTGATATGGCAAAAATAGCAGGAAGTTTATTAAATATTAATGGTAGATCAGAAATTAAATTTGATGCTAACGGAATGACGTATACTTTATTAAATTCTGTTGAATTATTTAAATTAGAAAAAACAAATTATAATGCATTTAAAAGTGCAATAATTCAAGGTAAATTTGAATCACAAACTGTGACTTCTAACGGTGAAAAATTACAATCATTTAACATTAATACTGGTGGAATCACTGATCATAGTAAAGTTACTGTAAGTGTTAATGGTGAGCAATGGACAAAGCATGAATCTCTTTATGATCTATTATCTGATGAGAAAGCATATTTAATTAAAACTGGTATTAGTGGAGGTTTAGATCTTTATTTTGGAAATGGAAGTTTTGGAATGGTGCCACCAAATGGTGCTAGTATTAAAGTGGAATATGTAAAACATTCTGGAATTGCTGGTAATTTAGATGATTCACCTGATCTAACTATTAAGTGGGATGCAACTGGTTATGATTCTAATGGAACAGAACATGATTTAAATGAATTCTTAGATGTAACTGTTACTTCATCTCCAAAAATGGGTAGTGATAGAGAGAATACTCAATTTACAAAAATAATGACACCACTTGCAAGTAAATCATTTGTATTAGCTACACCTGATAACTATGAATACTTTTTGTCAAGATATAATATGTTTTCTTACATAGATGCATATAACACCACTGACGATCAATATTTAGATGATGATAATGTTATTTATATTTTTGCGGTGCCAGATGTTAATAAAAAATTAGCTAAAAATCAAGATTACTTTACTGTACCACAAGAAGAAATGTTCTTTGATCAGGGTGAATATGATGCAATGCATAAGGTTTTAGAAGATAGCGGCCAACAAATGGTAACAACTGAAGTTGTTTTTGTTAAGCCACAGATAAGAAAATATAGTATTGATATTAATATTAGATTCTTTGAAGGTTATACTAAGGATGAAATTTACACAGCGGTAAGAGAGAGAATGTCAACATACTTATTAAATATAACAAGAAGAGATAAACTGCCTAAGTCTGATATTATTTATATCTTAGAAGAAGTAGCAGGTATTGACGCTGTAAATGTTAGGTTCATTTCAGAGACAGAAGAAACAGCAAGAAGACTTGGTTATTATGAATCAATTACTACTACCGTGGTTCCACAAGAACCAGTAACACTGGAAACTGTAGGAAATGGAAAACAAAAATATGTTTTCTTTAAGAAAATAGAGGATGTAAAGGTGGTTCCAGTTGATGAAAATACTGTTATTCCTCCTAAGGTAAAAGGATTAGATCAGTGGGGTGATATTATAATGGAAAAAGAAGAAGTTGCTGTTTTTAGAGGCGGATGGTTAGATAGAGATGGTGACGTTATGGAAGATGATGTGTTAATTAACGCTGAAGCTGCAGTAAGTATAAACTTTGAAGCAGATCCTGTACCTAGAACAATATACACTAGAGTACAAGCCGGAAATAGAAAAGCACTTAAATAATGGGTTTATTTACAAATTTATTTAACTATAGACAACGTAGAAGATATGATTCTGCCAAATCTAGAAAGGATGATAGATTACACACGGGATTTAACTACAATGATGAGTTGGCTCCAGGAGAATTTATTAGTAAGTCTTTATCCGGTCACATTCAAAGAAATCAAACTATGCAACATTTTTTAATATTCTTAGATGACGCATTAAAGAATTTATTAAAAGGTGCAAGATATTTAAATAATTTTAAAAATTATACCGTTGACGAAAACACAAAGAAAACTAAATAATGTACGATAATTTAAGATTTTTTAAAGGATTAGAATATGATTTAAACTTCGTAAAGGATAACTCTGATGTTTATAAAGGAACTGTGCATTTATCTGAGGTTTCTGCTGGTTTATATGAAACTATTAATTTATTTATATTAGAAGAGTGTGAATTATTCGGAGACCCTATTATAAATTTCCCAGTATCTGAAACACCAGATAACGATAAATTTATATTTGAATGGAGTGAAGATACTAGATTTGGTAGTAAAGATATTACACTATATAATGTAGATCATTCTGGAAATCTTCCAGTAATTAAAGAATTAAAATCTCAAACTATTGATCTAATAGATTTTAGTAAAGTTGCGGTATTTAATGATGGTACTAAGGCGTTGTGGGAACAAGATAGTACCGCTATTCAAATTAATATAGCGTTAAATTCGTTAAAAGCTGGACCACACGTTAGAAACTTACATGTTTATCATAGTGCAGCGGGTGTAAAAACACTTATAGCAGATATTGAAGTTTATGGTGAAGTAGTTGCTGAGGATGAAAGAACTAAAATTCTTCTTCAAAACTTTGGAGCTACACTGGACGAATCTGATTTTATGTTATTCAAAGATCATGACATTAGCGAAATGTCACCTGATTATAAATTACTGAATAAGAAAAGAAAGGAATTACTTTTAGAATTACACAACATAAAACCATTTGTTGGTACATATAAAGCAATATTGAATGCAATAGATTTCTTTGGTTATGATAAAATAACATTGAAGGAATACTGGTTAAATGTTAATAATTCTGTTAAGAACTTTGGTAAATTATTTGCAGTCCCAGTTCCTAACTCTTCTGTTAGAGGTGAAAACACTAGAAAGAAATTAGCGTTTAAACTTCCTTCTAGTACAATGAAAAAAACTAGTAAGTTTAGTCTTGTATATAGGTTAAACGAACCTAATGGAACATTCGATCATTGGGATATTCCTAATGTTGATGAGGTTTTTGATTATACGCCAGAAGAAGTACTTATTAAGCTATATGGTTTAAAGGCAAAGTTACAAAAAGATTATTTACCGCTTCAAGCAAAAATTATAGATATTACTGCAGAAGGAGATTACTTCTCTCAAAGAAATATAAATGTATGGAATATTCAAAATGGCATTGATTTCTTTAGCGAAGGACATGATATTAAGTTTAATGTATTTCCTAACGATAGACAGCTATTTATAGAAGATATGTCAATGGTTTTAAAACCATCGCTTAATCAAGATGATGATTCTAATAACTATAATTTATTCTTAAATACTAAAAGCGGACAAGAACATACATTAACCCCAAATAATAGAACAGAATTAAAGAGTATATTTAGAGAGTTTTATGAAACATATCATAATCAAGAATTATATTCTTATAACCCTAACATTCCAATTGGATGTCCTGTATTATTAGACGGTACAGAATCATTTGATGATATTTGGGATGAAGCTAAATTTACTTGGGAAGATGCTCACAATCCAAACGATACTTTGTTAATTACATGGAACGATTGGTGGAAAGCATGGGTTTATGAAATAGAATGGATTATTACAAGTAAAAATAAAGGGTATGATCAGACTTATAGGGGTGCGATAGATGATTATTTGATTCTTCCATTGATATTACCACATGATGACATATATACTGTCGAGATGAGAACATATGATCTCTTTGGGCACAGATCTCATTATAGAATGAAAGATCTAATAGATGTAAAACTTAAAAATCTAGAATTATACGGTATTTATAAGTGGTTAGAAGATGATTCATGGGATAATAAAAATCTACCGTGGCAAAAATCAGGTGGTTATTGGAATCAACCTCAAGATAATGTAACAACTATCGATGATGATATTGCTACTCTTTATTTAACATTAGATAGAGCAAATTACATTCACTTTGAAGAAGATCAAGGAGTTAGATTTTCAACTGTTAGTAGGTATTTAGATATTTATTCTGAAACTGCATATAGTGAAACTACTGGACCATATACATGGGACGAATCAACGTTTGATTGGAAAGACACTGAGCATTTAGCGTGGCATTTCATGAGAGTTGGACCTGATTTAACTTCAAGTTTCAAAATAAATGATATACAACAAGGTGATACCTTAGTAATAACACATAAAGATCCAAAAACTGGAGAAATAAGCACAGGATCTCATCAAATAGTTAATGCTACACCAACCACGTTTAATGATGTAAATGGTTGGACTCAAATAATGAATGAATTACAACAAAGTGAAGACTATGTTATTAGTAAATTTAATTATAACGCAATATTTGAAGATTCTGACGATAATGATGTAAGTGATGTTTTTAAATTCATATTGGTTGTAGGAAAAGAATACTCAAAAACTTATGATTTTGAAGACGCTTCGATAATAAAAATTAATAATTCATCAAACGCTAATATTAGCGGTGAAATTCACGTACAACATTATAATCCAACATGGGACGACACCAGAGTATTTAATGATTATGCAGAGGTTGAAAGATCTACACATGTTACATTTTCAACAGATATTTCTAAATTCCCTGGAAGTAAAAATGCTAAATGGACTATCACAAATATAACTAACCCAAAAATCACTGATATATACTATAATAATATGTGGCTTACATATATCTTTAAAGAACCTGGGTACTACAATATTCAGCTAGAAACTGAAGATACAAATGGAAATAAAAACCTTGTAAATAGGAACATGTTAAAAGTAAAATAATAAAAACAATAAAAATGGCAAACATTACTGAAATTTTAGGAACTGATTCAGTTTCTTCATCGAGACCGATCATCAATAGCAACTTTGAGTTGTTAAATGATGAGTTAGCATCTGTTACGGCCTTGTTAAACCCAACTACCTTAATTTTAAGTGGAGTCGCTAGCGTATCTACTTCATCGTTAACTGTTACACAGAACGGTGCTAACTTATTATTAGTAAATAATTTAGGTGCCGCGTTTAACACTGCTGCAATTTTTAATTCATCTGTAAAATTAGATGGAGATTTAGTAAAAAGCGGAGTCTTAGGAACTGCTGCTACACCAACAACACAAGTTACACCAGTTTCAATAACTGCGGTTACTTACTTTATCGATAGTCACTTTACATTGCCAGAAGCAGTAGATGGACAAGAGGTAACAGTTATTAATGTTGATGGTAATTCTAAATCTGTGTTATCAGGTACAGGTGCTACTTTAGGTGCTACATCAATTACACTCGAAGGATTAAACTCAACAGTTACATTAAGATGTTTTGATAATAAATGGTATATTATCTCATCGCACAACACAACAACAGTATAAACAAAACTTAAAGAATAGATGGCAACTCCTCTAGTTAGAATACCGCAGCCAATGGGCGGCACAATGTATGCTTTCGCATCTTCTGCGAGAGACATGACTAGGGCTTTTAATAGTTCAGATTTAAATTTTGAGTTTAGTAAATACGCTTTATTAGATCTTCCAGATTTTACTGATTCTGTTAATGGCTCTAACACAATAGATTTTGAATTAAATCTTAAACAACCTTCAGGTGATGAATATATTGCTGGAATGCCCAATGTAGATTTTGCACAAACATTCCAAAACTATGCACTTAACTTAGAAGAGCTATTGTTAAAAGACGATGATTATGATCCAATAATATTACAATCAGATTCTGAAAAGATATTTTTTAAATGGTTAAGTTCTTTAGGTGCAGTAGATTTTATTGCAGCTGATTCTAACCAGACACTTGCAGGTAATTATACCGAAAAAGTTAATGGTACGTTTGCTAGTGATAACTACGATAGAGTTGTTAAATATTTGGGAACAATAGATGCTGAAAACGATGTCGCGTATCAAGGTAACACATATCATGAAGTCTATATTAATGTACCTACTTCAGTAGGTTATACTCCAACTGTTTTATTTAAACCAACAAATTATAATACAACCGCAACAAAATTATATGCTAGTGATTATATAGAGGGCAGAGAGGGTCAAACACACCCTGATCCAAATATAAACATGAATACTGTTGTTGATGAACACACATCAAGCAGTGGAGCTTATTATAATATTCAAACTAATGCTACTAATAGCGTTGGAATTAATTTCGATGCAACTGCATATGAAGAAATTAACAATGATGTTGATGTACAATCATTATTAGATTTTGCTAAAAAAGGACAAAGGTTTACATTTAATGCCATTCTTGTATACTATGATATTTATAGCGAATCTATTTCTGCAAATAGAGCAACTAACTTATACGGAATATTAATTTTAGATGATATACAGGATGCTTATGGACCTGGTTCTAAAATTAACGAACAAATTAAATTTAAACCAAACGAGGTTACAGGTTTAAATGGTAATGCATTTTCTTTAAAATTAAATCTTAAATTTAATTCTTCATTAGATAATGTTGGTGTAGAAACAAGTGTAAATGATTTTACAACGTTCTCTATGGATTTATTCATGGACACAACAACTGCTCTTGAAAATGCGACTGAATTATTGATACAAGCTAATAATAGATATGCTGCTATTGTAGAAAGATTAGATTCTATAGAAAATATTGTTTCTTCTACTGAAGACACAACTGCTTTATCGCAAAAGGTTCAAGTATTAGAAGATGATTTTCAAAGTAGTTCTCTTCAATTAGCGGATTCAAATTCTCTTTTAGAATTAATAACAAAGGCGCATACTAAAATTAATTCTTTAATTGATGGAACCATTCCAGTAGAATTACAATACAATACAGATATTATATTTGCTGGAAAGGGTACAGAAGTTGATAAAACTATTCCTAATAAAATTAAAATTGACAGTACAGTTGACGGTTATACATTAAATAGCCCATACTTGTGGAATATAGCAGCAAGAACAATCGCTACTAAATTATCTACAACCGTACAATTTGATGCAGGTGTAGCAGGGAATGGATCTTCTAAGTTTGCAATTTGGTCTAGACTTGAAGAATTTTCAAACAGATTAAGTTTAAAAGGATTATTCTCATCTGAGCCCGAAAGTGACCTTAATATATACATTGACGATAGTTTAGTTTCGTGGAAAAACGGACAAACTTTCAAAATTACATTTGATGAAATAAATATGTCAGGAAATAATATTAAATTTTGGACAAACTCAGTTGGAGGTTTTGATCAATTAATATTTAATGTTGACTCAACTCAATTAATAACAAATAAACCATATATTGAATTAGTGTGTATTGATTACACTAACTATCAATTTGAAGCCGATATTTTAAGATAATATGAATACTAATAACTCTATTTCTAATTCGCTCAAGAAACTACTTGAAATTAATTCAAATTCTTTAAAGACATTTGAAAGAATCAATGAGGCGATAACTACAGATCAAAAGGATGTACCTCTTGAATTACTAACTGAAGACGGAACTAAAACTGTTTATGTGCCTTCGTTTGGTTACATGAAAAGAGAATTAGAAAGATTAGATGTTAATTTAAAATCTTTAGCAGGTTTAGGAAAAGGAAATACTAGGATTAAATTACCGGATGGTACTTACCAGAGTATTATTACAACACGATTAAAAACTCCTGCAAATGACATAACTAGTTTTGTTAGACCAGTTAATTTTGGTACAAAACCTAACTATTTCTTTGAAGACTTTTTAAATCCTTTACTTACAACTAGTATTAATGTTAGTGGACAAATTCCAAATGAAACTGAAAGAGTTTTAGTAAAACGAATTTTATTTGATTCTACAAGTGCAGTCACTGTCGAATATTTTAACACTAATTTTAAAAACAAAGAAAACCTAGATTATAATACTGTAATTAGAGATATTGCAAATAATAGTTTAACATACATACTAGATGAAGATACTCGTGATCTTCCATATAGAACTACACAATTTACTGGTAAATTTGATGTATTAAAAATTAGTAATTCTAAAAGAGAAGTTTTAGTCGATGGTGTTACTAAAAAGAAAGCTATAAAATTATACACTATAGATTCTTTAACATATTCTGATTCTAATAAAGATCTAAAAGATACTGAAGCACTTAAGGTTGGAGATGAATTAATGGTTCAAAGCGGTGCTAGAAATACTAGATATAAAATAACTAGAATCGATGGTTCGGCTAATCAGGTTGAATTATTAATAGTAGAAGGATATGAATCTATTAAGATCGGAGCCAATCAACTGGGCATATATAAAAACGATGAGGCCAACTTAAGCATAGATATTAATGTAGGATTTAATGAAAGGGCATTAGTTTTTGTTAAAGCTATAGATTCAGATTCTAAAATATTGGCAGAAAATTGGTCACCTGGTATTGGATTTTATTCAAACGAATTAACACTAATCCAAGCTGATGGGTCATCAATTAGATTAGATGATTATTACAAAGCAGAAGTTGCTGATTTTGGGAAATATATTACAGCACTTAAAGAAGATGCTATCCCTCCAGCAGCACAAGGTATTACACCTGATGCTCCTTCTTTAAACAATAACAACTTTAAAGTAGTTCAAATTAATTCTCATTTGACGGCTAACGATACTGCTGATAAAATTAAGAAGCTATCTGCTGATAAAATTAATGTAGAAGAGAAGATTAAGAAATTAGATGAAACTATAGTTAAAAAACGTTCTGAAATTTCTACTAAAAAATATGAATCTTCGATACAACAAGATAAAGACAAAAATGAATTAAACTCACTTATTACAGAGAGAACAAGTGAAACTAGTTTATATAATAGTATTGTAAATCAAATTCAATCATTAGCTTCTGGAAGCAATGCACCAAAAATTGCCCCTAAATATAGGGTTAGAGGATTCTGGGAAATTCCAGTGGCAAAGAAAGTTGCTGATACATTGGATCAAAACATTGTTAGATTTGTTGTACAATATAGATACTTGTCAACTAGCGGAAAAGCAAGTGAAGTTACTCAACTACCATTTACTGATGGAACAAGAGAAAAAACAGCAGTCTTTTCTAACTGGAATGAAATGGAAACTAAAGTCAGATCTAGATATAGAAACTCGATCACTAGAAAATTTGAGTGGAAAGATAGTTTAGTAGAGGATGCACAAGAGGTAAACTTTAACCAACTAGATCTTGCAATTAACGAAGGTGAATTAGTTGAAATTAGAGTTAAATCAGTATCTGAAGCTGGATATCCTGCGAACCCAATATATTCTGATTGGTCAGAATCAATTACAATTGATTTTCCTATTACAGAAATTGATACTACTAATGTTGACGCATTGTTAATGTCAAATGCAGCTGAAACAGCATCCGTTAAAATATCACAAGAGCTTACTTCTAAAGGTGTGTTTACACATATTGATGATTCATTTAGTGCTAATGAAAAATATTATGCACATAACGCAACATCAATTGCATCAGGATTCTTATCAGCTGAACAAAAACCAATCTCAGTATATGATAAAATTGCTGAGTTAGAATTACAAATTTCAGAGCTTAAGGGTACAGTAGAAGTTGAAATAGGTGAATTAGTTGTTAAAATAATGGATGAGGACGGTACAATTACTGTTATTAATAATGACACCAAAAACCAAATATTTGCTGGTTATTATACAGATGAGGTTGCAAGTCTTACCGTTAAAAAAGGTCACATTGTTACAAAGACGTTTAAACTTCTATTAGAAAACACAAAAGCTACTAAACTTGAATTAGTTTCAAGATTAGTTGGAGATAGAAACTTACCAGCATACAGATCTAGTGCATCTGGTACTAGTATTGCTGATAATGGGTTTGGTGTAAAATTAAATGATTTAGGAGTTGCTGACACTGATAATAAAATTTCGTCAGACAATTATTACACATCTGAAGGTAAATACGATTTAGTTCCTATTCAGTTTCAAAATATAAGTACGTCTTCTATTAATTCTTATGATTTATTGGCTGAAGCACCATATCAATCAGCACAAAGACGTGGTCAATTTGTTTATTCTAGATTTATGGATGTTTCAAATCAAAATCCACTATATGTTACTGAATCATTACTTGGTAGTGGGTCGGTAGATTTTAATAGTTATGAATATAGTTTAGGGTATGCTAGTTTTGAAGGTGATTCAAGTGCAATTGACGTTAAAGACTCAACAGGTAACGGTGATTCGGTAGATTTCATATGGACTGGAACATTCGGTACACATGGTAATTCTACAAATGCAGACTTAAGTGGAGGTTTTCAATCTGACAAAATAGATGTATGTAGTGTTGGAACTATAGGTGCTGCGAATTATAATAATGGTTTATATCTTCACAAGGATCATCCTGATTTAGAGAACATATATTCATCATATGTTGAAGCTGTGCCTAATTCAAGTAGTGTTTCAGACGCGGATCAAAAAGATAATTTACAAGATGTTGTAGATAATGCACTTTATACAATGCCAATTACTTCTACATATGCAACTGGAACAACGTTTGTTTATAACAGTCCATTAATAGGAAATAGCTTTTCATCTCCACTGGTGGATGCAGTTAAAGCTACAAAACAATTAGCGTTTCAAAAAACTGATAGTAATTTCATCAAATCGGGCGACAGAACATTTAAAATGTCATTTGATGCAAATGACCAATTTCTTTTAGGTGGACGCTCATGTGGTGCATTCTTATTTTTATCGCCTATTAATTTAGATACTTTAAAAGTTGAAGGTGATGCTAAACAAAGTAGAAAAAGTATTAAAAAGAAAGTCGGTACTTTAGACAGTTCTAGTGCTCTTTCAGTTGATATTATATTCCAATATAGAATGACTGATTATTTTGGTAACGATCCTGATTCTGATATCGGTAGAGTAGGTGGTCAAGCTAAATTAAGATTCCCAAATCTTACATACACTAAGAAAATAGGATTAGATATTTTTGACAAATATGATCAACAATTCTCATTTGATTTAGAAGTGTTTGCTAAATATAGAGCTAAAGGTAAAAACTTAAATTCTATTAGAGCTGCGAAGCTAACTAGATTCGCTAGATAAACCACAACATACGATAGTCTATAATAAATCTGGATATATAATACAGACAAAAGTATTGTATGCAAAAAAGATTTTAATAGATGTCACAAATTACATTAAGAAATTCTAATACGGGAGCAGATCAAAGCGGTGATTTATGTCATAGTTCTCCAGATGGTTTATTAGGTTTATATTACACTGGTACATTAACTGCAAATGATGGGAATCCAGATTCAGGAACAATATTAAATACCGATAGTGCTAACACCGCTTACTGGGATGGACAGGAGAAATGGTACATTGATGAGTTAGGTTGTAACATATTAAGAATATCTGAAACCGGTGAAGTAATGGAGCTATACTCAAATGATGTAGGCTCGAGCATAAGTACTACGCCACATTGTGCTCCTATAATTACTTTGATTGGTCCTAATCTTATTGATGATCACTTAGAAGGTACAACATATACTGACCAAGGTGCTACTTTAGAAGAAGAGTGTGGAAGCGGTGGAACTATTATTACAACTAGCACTGTGCCTAATCCCACAACTCCTGGTAATTATACAGTAACATATGAATATCCTAATGCAACTACGGTAACCAGAAATGTAAATGTAGTTCCGGCGCCAACTGCAACGCCAGTTCCACCAACTGCAACGCCTTTACCTGACACAGTTGCTCCAGTAATATCACTTACTGGAAATGCTATAATAACTATCGAGGTAAATCCATTTTTTACAGGTCCATATATTGAAGATGGTGCTACGGCATTGGATGATGTAGATGGTGACATTTCTGCAAACATAGTAATTGGAAATAGTGTAGATCCAACTGACGTTGGTGTTTACACGATTACATATAATGTTAATGATGCCGCAGGAAATCCAGCACTTGAAGTTACCAGAGAAATTCGTGTTGTAGATACTACAATACCTGAAATTGTACTTCAAGGGGATAATCCTTTAAACATTAATATTGGTGATCCATATAGTGAACCTGGTTTCGCCGCAACTGATAATTATGACAACAATGCAACTCTTACTGGTGTTGTAGTTGTAGGAGGTGATACTGTGGATAACTCAACAGTTGGTCAATATAATATAACATATAATGTAACTGATTCAAGTAATAATAATGCAGTAGAGGTAATTCGTGTTGTTAATGTAAACGACACTTCAGCTCCAATTCCAGAAAACGAGACATATGATGTGGCTTGGAACGCAGCGCTCGCTATTATATTAGAAGCTTCAGATAACGTAGATTCTTCTGGTAGTTTAACATATACTATAGTAGATCAGCCAACTAAGGGACAATTAAATGCAGATGGAGGTGATCTCTTTACTTATACTCACACTGCAACAGTATACGGACAAGATTCTTTTACTTTTACAGCGACTGATTCAGAAGGGAACGTTTCTCTTCCTGGTACAATAACAATAAATCCAATAAACAGTGCACCTGTTTTAACAGATCCTGGATCAATACAATTACAACAAAATTCAAGCGTTGTATTTAATGTTGGTATACAGGATGCTGATGGCGACGCAATAACAATTATTGAAGATACTGCTGTTTCAAATGGTACAATTCAACTTATACAAACGTCTAGCAACTTAGAGGTAACATATACACCTAATCTTGGTCATTTTGGTGGAGACACATGGGTCATCATAGGTGAGGATAGTAAATCAGAGCAATCAGTTCCACTAACTATTAACTTTGCTATTGAGGCCGTTCCGTATTTTGAAATGGATGCTTCATCATTTGGTAGTGATCCAGATGCCATGTGTATTGCACCTAAAACTACAAATGTTTATGGTGGAACAACATACGCAAATAATGTTAGTGAATTATCAATAGGTGATACGGTTTATTATGATCAAAATTTAACTAATAAAGTTACAAGGCCTAGTAATACTGCAATATACATAAAGGTTTCTGATTCTAGTAAAACCAGAGTATTAGGTATTAATGCCAATGGAGCAATTACAAGTATTAAAGAATGTGAAAGTAATGCTAATTCTGTATTTACACCAGTTAGATATGCAAGTAGTGAAAACGCATTCTGTGATGATGATGTACAAATCACAAATCTTTGGTATAATGATGATGGAAGTGGTTCAAAAACTTTACTTGAATTAGTAACCGGGTTTGTAAATGTATTTTCTAACGAATATGACTCAGATTTATTTACTGTTACTAATACAATACAGAGTTCTATAGAAAGCGGAGTTTATGGAGATGTAGATATTACTTTGAATAAATTTTATAAAAGATCATCTATTAATACATGGGGAGAAAACAATGAGGCAAACTCAAATGGGTTTGATTTTGAGTGTGAGGAAGAAGTGCCACAGGAAACGTTTCCAATAACTGTTCAGTATTTACCAAACTTTGAGGATCCAAATTTAAATGAATTTTGTGCGGGTCAAATTGATAATGAACTCACAAATGTTACTCTATGGTTTAGTAGAGATTTAGGTGCGTCAGCAATTAGTAACTTGTTAGAATTAGCACAGTCAAATATTGCCATATACAAATCTCAATTAGGTGCACAATCACAAGATCCTTTAGATTTATTTGAATCTAACATATTTGCACAAGGTGGTGACAAACATTTAGCGTGGGATAATCTTGGTGATGGTAAAAATTTAAATTGGTATGGATATGATATTAATAATAGGCTAGTTGTTGGAACTGATATCGTAAGTTGGGGCTCGTGTTCAACATATAATGATAGACCTGAGTTTAATGGTCTAAATAATATAACAAGTGGTAATAATGATGTAAATATGTTTTACGCATTCTACTCTTATATGCCTGAAATAGAAGGACCCGAAGGTATTGATCAAAATGATTCAGAAGATATATTTTGGCCAATATATGTAATAGATGGTCTACATACAATTAGTTCAGGAGACACTGGTAGTTATATAAAAGATTTCATAGATAATTTAACGATAGGAAATGTAGTTACATCTAATAACACTGGAGAATGTTTGGCATATGTTTCCAATATTGTAGCCGAAGACATAGATGATGCTGTATTATTACTAAAAAATAATTTATTAGATTCTAGGCAAAGGCCAGTTGTTTCTAGTGGAATTCAACTAGGTTTTGCTAGCGAAGAGGTTATTAAGGTTTATGAGGATGTCGAAGCTACTAAATGTGTTCTCGGTAATGAAGCTGAAATTATTAGTACATACACGTTCCCGTTTGTTAGTGATTATGATTCTGTTAAAGCAGGTCCAAATTTTAACACAGAAACTAATTACAAGTTAGATGATGTCGCCAAGCCTTTATTAAGAACTAATCCTAAATTATCTGGAAATATAAAAATAGTTACAGATTCTAGCGGTACAGTATATTTAGAGAGTATAAATGCAAGTGAAAAACTAGCAGGAATAAAATACAAAAAACATCCTATTAATCCAAATGGAAATTACGCTAAAGATGTGGCTTCTTTTTTTAGAGCCACTGGAACTCCATCTGATTTAATTTATTTAACTAAAAGGGCTAATTCTGATTTAACGGTCCATGATTCTTATAATAAACAAGTAGAAGAGGAATATCAATATGGAACAACTTATAATTATTCTAAAAATTATGATGAAGGCTATAAAATGTTTGCACCTATATGGGCAGATAATAATATGCCAAATAATTTTGTAATATTTAAAGTAAAAGATCCTAGCCTATTGGATTCTACTCATACGAATAGTAGTAATGCTGAAAGAATTTCTAGTATGTTGAAAAATGCTGAGATAATTAAATCATTTGATTTATCAAAAGAATCAGATTTAGGAAAATATATCAGAACTCATGTACAACAGGAAACTTTCCCTAAAGCACCTTTAACTGTTTCGTTTAATAAAAATGAAAATACTAATTACAACGGTATAGATTTAAAATCGGGTGAATTAACAAGTAAGGGCGAATATATTTACAAGGATTTTGTAGAAACTGACAAACCTCTTATTGAGGCTAATGATTTTATAACTGATGGTTTTAAAAGAAACGACATGTTATGTGCCAATTTATTGAATTTAGAATTCTTATTCGATGATGATAGTGGAGCAGATTATAGTGTTAGTAGATATTTTGGATTATATGTTGACACAATAGATTCTGGTGTAGGTGAGATTAGTTCTATTAATAATAACAATGTAATTACTTTTGGTAAAATTGATTCATTAGTTGATAGTACAAATCCAGTTACGGCAATCCCTAGTTATAAGCAAATGTCTACATCTCCAACTTTAGGTTACGTGAAGATAAATGATATTTTCTATAAGATATCAAACACTGGTCTTTATGATCCATTTAAGTTAGAGGTTAAAGTAGACGGTGATAATGAAATTATATCGAATACTATAGGTATTTCACATGTTGGTAGATCTGTCAATTTAACCAGAAATGAAGATCAAGGTTTTGATTTTGTTAAAATGACAATAATAGGAACACCTGACGGTGCTGATAAAATAGCGGTATTAGAATCAAGAGAAGAATCATACAAGTTTACATTTGTTAAACACACGCCTGGAGAATTAATTAATATTCAAATAGAAGACAATGGTGTGATATCTAATTTGTTTAATAATGATGTACAATTAGGTGTTGATTTTGAGACTACTGCAGCTAACATTATAGCTACACCAAAAGATGCAAACTTAAATATTACTTTTGATTATAATACTAAATCTGTAATTATAACCGAAATCAAAACAAATTTGGGTGATCTTAACATGAGAATTATGGGTGCTATTAGTTCTATTGTTAGGGTTGATCAACTTCAGTCTAATGTTAATTTACAAGATAGGACATATGTTTCTAATTACACATTACCAAAGGGTACTTATAAAGGACAGCAGTTTTCTAATCAAGGGACTACAGGTGATATAGCGTCCGCGTTGGCGTCCGCAATACATGATGATGATAGTGAATTAGATTCGTATAACGTAGGTTCAGACATTTTTGTAAAAACAAAGATACCTGGTTATAGATTAAATCAACATGTTATATTGGTTAACAAAGAGAACGTTACTGATTTTATCAAAGTAGAAAATGAAGATTTAAATAATATACTAAATCTTAAAGAAAGTAGTAATTCTATAAAAGAAAATTGGAGATCTCATTATTTAAGTGGCGGTAACACGCGTAACAGATCGGTGTTTGTTGATAATACTACTTTAAGTGAAATATCTACTGGAGATTATTTAGAAACCAAGTATGATGGTATTTACAATAAGGTATTGGATATTGTTGAAGATATTGATTCTATTGATTCTACTAAATCTAAAATAATATTATCTTTAGATTCAGATATTAATGATGGAGAAACAAGGGTTTTTAATAATAATATAGTACATGTTGGTTTATTCTCAGCATATAACATATATGATATGGATTTTGATTTTTATGACACTTCAAATTCTGATCTAAAAGAGTTATCTTTAGAAACTAGAGAGAATATAAATTACGAACCATATGAAAATGCTATATTAAACATAGATCCAATTACTTCTGAGTTTAATTCAGTATTAGCTGCGAGTGACATATTTGATGATAATTATGCATTAGAGCCGATTGATTATTTTTCTAATTTATCCGGAATATTATCTGAAGAAACTATAGATGAAGAGTTATCTGAAAATATTACAAGTGAATTTGATAGACTAAAAGAAAACGAGTTAAAAGAATTTGCTACTAAATCTAGAGTAGTTCCTAATATTAACAAATGGGTTTTAAAAGATTCATTAAATATTAAAGAACAGCCATATTATTTGAATATCAATGAAGCCTTTGGTAGAACTAATTTCTCCCCTGATTTAAGTGCGGTTGGTCGTAGTAAAAACGACATGACACATGAATGGTTTTATATGGATAAAAATCCAAAGTATTTAAGATACGATGAATTAAACCAAGGATTTTCATATGTAAACTTTATTGAAGATTTTGAATTAACATCTGATTTATTTAAAAGTACTAAAAACAATTACTTTGATAAATTTATGATTTCTGAAGGATTTGAAAAAAATCTAAATAATGAAGATCTCGATTCTATATTTCAAAAATTCGGAGAGTACACAGAGGGTTACTTAAATCCTGATGATATTAATAATACATTCTTTAAAACAGAATTAAAGAAGAAATATACATTGATAGATGGTGGTGATACAAGTGCGTTTGCTAACACTATATTTAAGGGTTTAAAGGTTGTATTAAAAAATAGAAAGGAATTTGCCAATAAAACTGCACTTGATTTTGTTAAAAGCAGTGAGTTTAATGGTTATAAATTTAGTGTTTTATTAAAGACAAATACAAATACTGAAACCAATGATATAGAGTTTGAGGTTATTCAAAATAAGAAGTTTAAATTTGTAATATTTTTTATCACAATGAATCTTAGTGATTATTGGGTAAAAGGAAATATGAATAGAAAATTGTTATATGAACTAAATCATAAAATAGTATATGATCATGCTAATGAAGATTATATTTATGCTAATACGTCATTTGATGGCGCTATAAATTGGAATGGTAATGGTATTGAAAATTTCCATTACTTTAGTGGTAGTGGACCATTTGATATGCAAGGTATTACTCATTTTGACGGAAGTACACCTAAGTTTGATGATCAAATTTTATTGGGAGAGAATGGATTATATGGTGAGGTTTTAATGGATTTATATCCTGAAACACCTGGAAATACAATTTATAAGTTTTCAATTTATACGGTAGAAGATACTAATTCAATTAAAGTACAAGGGAAACCAGTAAACGTAAATGATCCATATGATGTTTTAGATGTTGAGTTTTTACCTAACTATTTACAAAGTAAAATAAAGTATTATTATAAGGACGGAGGTACAAATATACACAAGGCTCTTCTAGAAAAGTTATCTATTAACAGCGTTGCTGAAATGATAAACTTAAATGATGATAGCGTTAAGTATACTACAGTAGAAGAAAATGGAGAAATAAACGCAAATAGATTTACTATTAATTTTGAAGATGGAAATGAAATTGTAAAATATGCAACACTTTCTGTAGAAGAAGATAATGATAAACCGAAAAGTTTTAAATTGTTTAAAGGTATTATTGGTTATAATTTAATTAAATCAAGCGAGGCTGAATATTATCCATTCTTAATAAGACACAGTGGATCATATACTGTAGGATTTAAACCAGTTGTTACATTTACTGACATGTATGCTCATTTTAAATCTAATAGAGTACAAGCCACTGTAGATAACAGAGAGTCTGTATTTGAGTCATTTTTATACAAACATGCTATGAATAACTCGTATGAATTAAAAACTGCCAAATCATATTATAATAGGTATAATAGATGTGGTACTACGTTCAATGTGGGTCTTATTATAGATAATGATATACATGATTCTAATTGGGGCATTATAAAAAATCATTTTTATCATAAAGTAAATGAAATAAATCCAAATGGTATTACTAAACTCTCAGAATCTTCTGATAAATTACCATTGTACCCTCGTATTAATGAAATCGCTATTTCTAAAAAAGATGTAAACGTATTTAGATCTTCATGGGATGCAAATTATTATACTAGAGCATTATCAGGTGGAAAATCTGAAGATATACCAGGTACGTTAGATAATACAGAGGAAAAATCTTATCTTGGATCTACTACGATGAAGATTAAAAATGAGTATGATGTTACTTCTTTTACATATGAAAATGTAGATAGTCAAGAAGATTTAGATTTTATTTTAAAGAATGGCATAAATAAGGCTGAAGTAACTGTATTTGAGGATAAAAAACAAATAGTTGCAGATTTTTATATTACTGATGCTGCTACTAGATTACTGAGAAATGACGGAGTGTTTGATGTAATAAATAAGTATGTGAATGCTGAAGATTCAGCTGGGGATAAAACAACTTTGATCGATGACGCAAATTTCTATATTAATAATAATATTATTGAAAAATTTGTAGTAGATTCTATATCATTATATACTAGAGACTTTAAAGGAAGACCTTCATCAATAATAAATATAGGTGAAGATATTCGTGCTGGTGGGTTTACACCAGACAACAATTTTAGATTTAAATCTCATAAACAAAAGCCTATGAATTTTAGATTGATATATAATAAAAGATTAGGATATTCTTACGACATTAAACCTATGATAAAAATAAAGTCATAAAATGGCAATTAACATTCAAGAGATACTACACCCGAGTGATTCAAACTCTATTAAGTTTGAAAAAATTAATTATAATTTTGACCAAATATTGGCAAATGGAGGTGGACCTGTTGGTCCTAAGGGACAAAAAGGAGATCAAGGTCAAGTTGGCTCTACTGGACAAAAAGGTGAAAAAGGTGAAATTGGTAATACTGGTCTGAAAGGGGATTCAGGAGCCACTGATAGCCCATGGTATAAAGTTCAATTAGATGCTAATACGGATAATCAAAATGAAGTTACTATTTTAAAACCTAAAAGAGGAACTGATTTAAATCTTCCTATAATTTGGTTAGGGGATTCAACATTTACAGAAGATTCTAATGATGGTGATGTTTCAACAAATGCTAGGTTGACAATAGCAACTGATAGCGTTTTTGCAAATTATCTAAAATTGTTTCATGATAATACACATGGTTTAATATTAACAAGCGAAGAAAGCGGAGCTTATAAAAGATTTGCTTTTAAAAATAATTTTGGTAGTAGTAACATTGAATTCGGTGCAACAACAAATAAAATATCTTTAGTTGCTACTAGCTCAACTGCATATGTACAGGGTGAAGGTATATCAATTAAAACAACTGGATCAAATAACCTTAGTTTAGAAACTTCTGGTAATGGTATATTGGATGTAGATATAGATGCTGAATTTAAAGGTTATTTAAGATTACCACACGGTGGAACTGGACAAAGACCAGTAAATCCACAAGTGGGGATGATAAGATTTAATAGCGATTTAGATATTGCGGAAGCATATTACTATAATGGTGGTTCACCAGAATGGAGAGAATTATGTACAGATTGTGGTAGTGGAGTAGCTGATAGTATTGGAATTATAGGTGGAAACATTAATGCATATGCCGATGGAAGCCCAGTAATAAATGACACTATTTCTATTGGAGGTGGAAACATTGATGCAAACAGTGACGGATCACCAATTTCAAGTGCACCTAATCCAACTGCAACACCAAGCCCAACTAGTGGATCAGGAGGCGGATCAGGACCAAGTCCAAGTGCAACGCCAAGCCCAACTAGTGGATCAGGAGGCGGATCAGGACCAAGTCCAAGTGCAACGCCAAGCCCAACTAGTGGATCAGGAAGCGGATCAGGACCAAGTCCAAGTGCAACGCCAAGCCCAACTGATAGTTCAGGTGGAGGTTCAGGAGAAAGTTCGGGTTCAGGTAGTGGGGAAGAGGTTGCCGAAGAGGGAATAAGTTCAGGTGGAGGAGGAACTAGCTCTGGAACAGGTTCGGGAACTAGCTCTGGAGCAGGTTCGGGAACTAATAGTTATTAAAATAAAAACAAGATAAATATAAAAACATAAATAATAAAATGAGCTACGATTATACAAGAACTGTCTCAATTACACCGGTAAGTACATCCTATTCATGGGATGCTACTCCTAATTGGATTACTATAACAAGAGTTTCTGTTAACTCCGATGACTGGACAATTACACTTCAAGAAAACACAGGTGATGCACGTAGTGCGACACTTACTGTTAGACATGCTAATTCAACAACGGTTGACACTATAACTGTGAATCAAGCTGAGGGTGTAGGTGCGCCTGATCCAACTGCAACGCCAGTTCCGACTTCGGTTCCAACTGCAACGCCAGCTCCGACGAACGCGCCAAATCCAACGCCAGTTCCACCAACTGCAACGCCAGTTCCAACGCCAGTTCCACCAACTGCAACGCCAGTCCCAACTGCTCAACCAACACCTGGTCCAAACCCAACGTTTACATTTGCAACTAATACAACGTCTAGTAATAGATTTATATTTGCACCTAGTAGTCTTAATACTGATGTATCATATACAATCGTAGCAGATGGTAACACTAGTCCAGCTGCGCCAAGTAATTTTAGTACTGGTGGTGTTAGCGGTTCAAATCAAACTGGACCAACTGTAACAAACAATTCGAACGTATTTACTGGAACTTATAGGTTTACAAAAACTTTTTCACCAGTTTCTGATCTGAATGTTAACTGTACAGTAAGTGCACCATATGGCACATCAGATACTTGGTATTGTACGCTTGAAGCAGATTCAGGTCCTAAAAATACAGCTACACCAAGTCCAACTAGTGGATCAGGAGGAGGATCAGGACCAACTGCAACACCAGTTCCTAATCCAACTGCAACACCATTTCAATTTCCAACACCAACACCAACAACTTACTCCGGAGGCGGTGGAGGCGGCGGCGGTGGATGTCACGTAGCCGGAGAATTACTTACGTTAGCTAATGGTGAAACTAAATTAGTAGAAGATGTAGTTGTAGGAGATAACTTATTATCTGTTAATTTTGATGGATTTAGTTTAGATGGAGAGTGGAAATCATGGAAAAGAAGAGAAGAAACTCTTGAACCTGTGTATACAAATACGACTGTTACCAATGTTACTGTTTTAGACTTCGATAAATATTATGACTTCAATAATGGATTATTAAAAATCACAGAAGAACATCCTGTCCTAGTAAAAGATACTGTAGGAGATATTTACTTCAAACAAGTAAAAAATATTGTTAATTCTGATTGGCTCTTAAATGAAGACAATGAATGGGTAGATATTACATCTATAGAATTGATAGCGGTACCTGAGAGGTTTACAACATATTCTTTTGACGTAGAAGAATCTGATGTTTATTTTGCAAATGGTATAATAGTACACAACGTTGAGGATCTTGAGAGAGATGATCAGAAATTACAATAATAAAATCATGAGCATTATAAATAAAATTATTAGTAATAAGAACACCCTCACTTTTGTGTTGGGTGCTCTTTTTGTTTTAATGTTTTTAAAACAATGTGACAGTATATCTTCTTTGAAACAAGACGTTAAATTAGCACAAGAAGATGCTGGTAGACAACTTAATAATTTTAAAGCGGCTCAAGATTCTGTTACTATATTAAGAAATGATAATGGTGATCAGCTTGCTCAGATTAGATCTTATGAATTTGATTTATCAAATATGGAATCTAGTCAAACTAAGTTGACTAAAAAATATAAGAAAGCGTTAGCACTTAATGATGACTTAAAAGAAGTTAACTCATTAATTTCGGCTAACCTAGAAATTACAGATAGTTTAGATGTAACTACTACAACTGAGACCATTGACACAACAACTACTAAAGTTACGTTTGCATCATCAGAAGATTTTGGTGATGGTAACTCTAGAAAACTAACAGGGTTTTCTACCTTTAAATATGAATTTGAAAAATTTAAAGTATTGGAAACTAAGTTTGAATTGACACAAACTTTAAGTTTAATGGCTGCAATTGAGAACGTAAATGGAGCCGATAGATTAAAGTTATCGACAAGCTATCCTGGATTAGAGATTAAAGATATTGAAAATATAAACTTAGTTAATAGCAGATTAAATAGAAAAGACCAAAAGAAATCTAGATGGCTAGTTGGTTTTGGTGTTGGATATGGAATTAATTTAAACAATAACCAAGTGATTAGTACTGGACCATCTATTGGTGTAGGACTTTATTGGTCACCTAAATTTTTACAATTTTAAAACATGGCTCAATCAAGCAGATATTTTTACTTAGATTCTGATATTTTATTAGAATTTATTTATCATGACCAAGGAAATCCTTCTAAATATCAAATAGAAGTTGACGATAATGGTAGTGAGGTAAAATTCTTAGACACAGTAAAAGGAATTACTTCAGAAAAAAGACACTTAATTAATGAATTAGGTAGTGCTGTTGTAAACTTTGATGTAACAGAAACTTCAGGATATTTATCAGTTGAAAACTTTGCATCAAGAACTTTACTTTTACAAAACGGAAAAACTTATAAATTTAATTTAAGTTTATTAACAGATCCTAGTTTATTTCAAATCAGTGGAGCTTTAGGGATATACTCTTATTCTGATGTAACTAAGATTGCTCAATTTACACCTAATCAAAATGGGATAATTGAATATTCTTACGAAGGTTTAATTGGAGGTAAAATAATAGTAGACACAAGAGCAAATCCATTGTTTGCAAATCCAGATGAAAATACAGGAAATGATATTAACCAAACTATTGGAAGATATCACGCTATAAAGTCTGGTAATACTGGTACTAAATATGCATTACTAGGTTATGATTCGACAGGAGATTATGAAATGTTTAATTACGTTAATAATAACGTTGAGTGGGCCGGTGGAAATGAAACTGATCTTTTAAACAACCAAACTAATGCAACTGCAAATATTAATTATATCAAATATGATAGTATTAGGTTACATCTTAGAAGTGGGTATAGTTTTGCTGCCAGAGGATATGAAGGGTTTTTATTCGAAATAGCAACTAAAAGAAATTCAGGTGTCAGGAACAATTTAACACAATTAGTATACTTAAATACTAGTAACTATGAATACGCTAATCCTAAACCTTTTATTTTAGGTGAGACATTATATAGTAAATTTATTGATATTAAAATTCCTACTCTTGTAGAACAGAATGAAGAGTTTAATGATTTATTTTATGGAGATGGAAGTGTAGGTTCTAGTGATTTAGATCCAACTTCTAATTATGAAATGACATTTAAATTAATAGATACATTACAAACTATTAATGGATTTGATTATTTCCTTACAGGTGAAGAGAATAGTTTTACTATTTCTAGAGAAGATGAATTTCAAGATTTTACTGTGGTAGTAGAAGATGCTACTGATGGTGATTACTTTAAGATATATGGAGAAAAAGATAATTCTATAGGTGCCTTTGAAGCATACATACTAAATCAAATAACTAAGACTTCAGATGATATAGTTGTAATGTTTGATGTTGATGTTTTCGAAACTATAGGAAGTGTTGATGTTAAAACATTCCAAACATCGTATACACAATATGAAGATTTCAATACACCTATTGTTTTTAGACCAGTGATTATTAATAGTAATACTGCTTCTAGTTTTTCAGTAGATGTAACTATGAGAATTTGGAATCAAACTGATAATACACAAATAGTAAAAAGAGCTAGTTTAACTTTAACACAGGCTGCAAAGTATGGTAAACGATTAAACAAGTTAAAAATTAATTCCCCAAATCAGTTAACTGAAGTTTATAATGTTTTACCTGAATTATCTTCTAATAAAATTATAGAAGGAATATTTACAGACAACTTGCCTAAAAGTATAAAATATGTTCCTACATTTATAGAAAGACACAATGTTATTGCATCAAAATCAAAAATAGTGTTTGATTCTTCTAATGAAAATATAATGACACAGAGTATTACTGAGGTAGATACTTCTGAGTTTGTGAATGAAACTAAACTAAATATTGATATACCTCCATTTACTTCATATTATAAATTTGTGATTGCTAAAAGAAAGGGTGATGATGTAGAATTTATTTCTTTTACAAATGCAGAAAATGTAATATTAACATTCGGTGATGGAAAACAAAAATTAAAATTTAATCATATATCAAACAAGGATATTGATATGGGTGAAGGTGAAGTTTTGTTTAAAATAAGTGAAGCTAATGCTAATACTATTAGAGGTATGAAAAACAATAAGTTTTATATTAGCGTTAATAATGGCATTGACGAGAATATGATCATGTCTGGTAAATTTAAGAAATAATAAAAAACAATGATCTTAAATAGTAGAAATAATTCATTCGACTTTAGGTTTCCTAGAGGATTTGTACCCAAAGAAGTTGCTGATAAATATAAAAAATATATTAATAATGTGCCAGGTGGTTTATTATCTGAGCCTGTAGATTTTATAAATTATAGCATTCAAGGTATTAATATACCCGGTGTTTCTTTTAATCCGTTAACACAAGAAGATAATGACGGTTCTATAAGATATCACAGAGGTGCTATTCCAATACAAAACACAATTAATAGAGAATTTACAGTTAGTATGCAACTACTAGATGGGTTTATTAATTATTGGATTATGATGGATACACTTTTATGGTATTACGCTAGATCTACTAAGCAATCTCATATAGAATCTCCATTAACTTTAAGAATATTAGATGCAGAAGGAGCATCAGTAGCATATATGGAATTCACAGATTGTATCATGAACTCTATTAATGAATTAAATTTAAATTTTGCAGAAAACGTTGCATCTTTTCAAACATTTGAAGTTACGTTCTTTTATAATAGATTAAACCTTAGATTAGAATTAGAATAAAATAAGATATATAATACATGAAAACATTTAATACATATTTAATTGAAAACGCTGTTAACGAACAGGATTTGGAACTTATTAATGAAGGTCTTCAAGAAACTTGGACTCCGGAGTTAGAAGAGAAAATAGATGCAGCATTAGAATCTTTTGCTTCAGAATATCAAAATGAAGATGGTTCTTATGATATTGAGAGACTTAATGAAGAGATGACTAATGAAGGTTTCTTTGGATCAATTATTGGTGGACTTACCGGTTTTGCTTTAGGGAAGTCTATTGGTAAAATGCTAGCAAAAGTTCTTGGTATTCAAAAAGGTGTGTTTTACGATTTATTAACTTCTAGACTTGTAGGTGCCGCATTAGGTGCAGCTCTAGGTAAAAAACTGTAAATGAATTACTTAGCAGTAGATTTTTCTTTAAATTCTCCAGGTTTAGCCATATATAATGATAAAAAGAAGAGTTATCATTTTATTAGTTACATAAAACCAAAAACAGGAACTAAAGCAGAACAAAGACTTCAAGAAGAGATTTCTTTATTAGAAGATGTTACTTTAGTTAATCAACCTGATTTTACAAACAATGAATCTTTCTCAAGTGCCGAACTCTTAAAGGTAAAGAGATATGATAAAATGGCTGATGACTTAATCAACCTAATATTACAAAATTCTTTTGAAGGTGATGGTTTCACTATAGCATTTGAAGGTACTTCTTATGGTTCTAAGATGGGAACTAATAATATGATTGACATGGCAGCAGGAGCCGCAATCTTAAAGCTTAAACTTTTAAAGACCTTAAATCCAGAAGATTTACTTACTGTTGCTCCTACTACAATTAAGAAGTTTGCAGGTAAAGGTAACATGAATAAACTACAATTATTTGAAGCTTACCAAAAAAATGTGAACGAAGACCAAATCTTGGCTAAAAGCCCTTTGTGGAAACTAGTTAAAGACCTAGAAATTGGGAAGAAGATCCCGAAGCCTTTGGATGACTTAGTTGACGCTTATTTTCTCGCAGCATACGTTTCAAACCTCCAAGCCTAATCTAACTTCTGGCTTAACTAACATTTGTTATATGCACTTGCCGAAAAACTGTTTCATTTTATTTTAAAAAAAATTAAAATTAATCCCAGGTGAAACAAATTAAAGGTTAGATATATAATAAGTATAATAACAAAAGTATTAATTACATGTTAGTTACAACAGATTACCTTCGTTTATTAAGCATCCTACAAAAAATGGTGATAGCGAACCAGCTTACTGAAAAGCAAGCGTCAGAGTTACTTCACAAATCAGGACTGATTAAGTTAAAGGAGAATAAATGGAAGGAACCTTCTGGAGCAATCTTAACAATTAATTGAAACTATTTATTATTATACAATATAAGGAAACGAAAGAACATTAAAGTAATTTCAAGGTAAACAATTAACAATTTTAACAAACTAAACAATTTAAAGGTATGAGTGATTCATTTGACATTTTTAACTTGGGCGTGGAAGACGTAGAAACGCACCAAGTACAAGCAAGTAGTTCTACTAACGAGATCTACAAACCAACAGCAGACGATGGTAAAGACGGAACTTACAAAGCATTAATACGTTTTGTGCCAAATCCAGAAAACCCTCGTAATTCCCTAATCCAAAAATATGTACACTGGTTAACAAACTCTAGTGGCGATGGTAAATTAGTTGATTCTCCAGCAACAATCGGAGAAAAATGCCCTATCGCAGATGTATTTTGGAAGTTGCGTAAATCAGATTCAGCTGTAGATAGAAAATCTTCAGATAAACTAAAAAGACGCCAACAATACTATTCTTTAGTAAAGATCGTAAAAGATCCACAAAATCCAGAATTAGAAGGTACTTACAAAGTATTTAAATTTGGATATAAAATTAAAGAAAAGATAGACGCAGAATTAAAACCAAACTTTGGTGAGCCAACACAAGTATTCGATTTATTCGAAGGTAAAAACTTTGAGTTAGTTATCACTAGACAAGGTGAATATAATAACTACGATACATCTAAATTTTCTTCTAGTAAGTCAGCTATTATTATGGGCGATGCCCCGGCAGAACGTAGTAAAGAAACTATGACTACTATCAAAGAAGAATTAGAAGCAGCTCCTTCATTAAAAGGATATGATTATCAAGCATGGGACGAAGATACAAGATCATTTGTAAATGATGTATTAAGAATGTATCTTAATCCTGGTGATTCAATCGCATCGATGACATCAAGTGCTCCAAAGGCAGCAACTAAAACTGCAACAGCAGTAAAAGAAAAACCAGCGGCAGCACCGGTGACTTCAACGTCGGAATCAACTTCAAGTGTATCAACAGATGATGATCTAGATTCTTTCTTGAATGACCTCGACATCTAATAACAATATAGAACTTACTGAAGAGTTAAAGGATAAAATAAGATATGCACTTAAGCAAGTAGTATCTCAAATACATTCTACTCCTAATAAGAAGCTACTAAAGGACATGCATGGGCGAATAACCTGTGCATGTCCCTATTGTGGCGATTCTCACTCGGACGATACCAAGAAAAGAGGTAATATATTTTGGGATACACTACAGTATCACTGTTATAATTGTAGTTATCATACTAATCTATATTCTTTTTTAAAGGATCATGATGTTAAGATGGACACATCTAATGACTCTTTTATGGTTATCGATTACATCAAACAAAACAAAATACAGGTAAACCCAGAGTCTGTATTAAAACACCAGGCGCTAGAAAAGATACATAATCTAGCAATTGATGTTGAAGAATTCAAGAAACATTTTAAAGCTAAAGTAATAGAACCGGGTGATTGGATTTGGTTTCAATTAAAAGATAGGTTATTACATAATCGATCTGAAGAATTTCTATATTCAGATAAAGAGTTTCGTTTGTGGATTCTTAATTATAGTACAGATGGCAAAATTATAGGTGCACAGACCCGTAGAATGAAAGGGTATGGACAGAGATATTTAACTTATGATTTGCCAAAATTATATGAAGAAATGGGTAAGCCATTAGAAATGAGTAATGAGGAACTAAACACACTTACAAAGATATCAACACTTTTTGGAATTATGCAATTAAATTTCCAAAGACCAATAACAATGTTCGAAGGTCCTTTAGATGCTAAATTCATGAATAACTCGTTGGCCTTAGCAACTGCAGGTAGATCAACTGATGATTTTGATGAGATACCAACTGTTAGATATATGTTTGATAATGACGCAACGGGTAAAAAGAAAATGGCAGAAAAGTTAAAGAAAGGACGTCCCGTTTTTATGTGGACTAAATTTCTTAGCGAAAATAAACTAGATAAATATAATATTAAGGATCTAAATGATTTAATATTGAAGTGTTTTGAGCTTAAAATCGATGCTCACAAAAAGATCGATAATTATTTCACTTCTAATCAATTAGATTTATGGTATGTATAGAAACGATTAACAACATGGTTGAGGATAACTTTGATGAGTTCCAAAAAGACAGTGATAGATTTAAGGGTATGAAACTTTTGATAGATTTCAAGCCATTAGATCTTAGCGTCAATTCTCCAGAAATGGAAATGCCAAAACCTAAATTTAAGAAGAGGCAAATAACATCAAAATTTATTAAACCAAATCCTAACAAGAAATCATTATTTTAATATGACTAAAGAAAACATACTAGCATTAGACGGAAAATTAAGTAGACAAAGAACTGAGTGGACAAACAATATAAAAAAGTTGGCACAGAGTTTGAGAAACTTAAATTTAATGGAAGAAACAATTGCTGAAGTTTTATCTTCGCGTCAATCTCTAGTAGAACAAATGTCGTATTTAAATATGAAAGTAAAAGAACAAAAAGCAAAAGTAGCTATTAGATATAGAGAAGCCTATATTAGATACTATGAATATGATTATAAACTCGGAGAAAAACAAAAAGAAAGATTTATAGAGACAGACTTAGCAGACGAAAACATGATATTGTCTCATCTAGAAAATCAAGTTGAGTTTTTTAAAGATTCGGTAAAAACCCTAGATAATATGGGATTTGCCATTCGTAATAGACTAGCATTAAAAGATCTATAACGAAAAATAAAAATGCTCTAACAATGTGGAGCTTAGTTTAACTGAAAACAAACAGTTGCTACGTATTGATGAAGCAACTGAATTAGAACTGGAACAACTCAATATTTCTTTAAATAGAAGAATTGATTCATGGCGATTTAATCCTTTGGTTAAAAAGGGTTTATGGGATGGATATGTTTCATATATAAAAGATGATAAATGGATTCCTTCAGGATTATGGAGAGAAGTCATGCAGATATGTAAAGAATATAAATTTGAGTTTAAACTCAATGGTATTACTGACATGTTTGATACCAATATTAATCAAGAAAAATTTACAAAATGGGCTTTAGACTTTTTCGAAAAGTCAGAGATAACTCCAAGAGATTATCAAATAGAGGCAGCATTTAATATACTAAAATTTAGAAGATGCTTAAGTGAGCTTGCAACTTCTGCGGGTAAAACACTGATATCATTCTTAACAGTATCATATTTACTAGAACAACAAAAAGCAAAAAAGATTTTATTTATTGTTCCCAATGTATCATTAGTTGTACAGGCGAGTGAAGATTTTCTAGACTATAATTATAGAAATGCAATAGATATTAAGGTACAGCAAATATACAGTGGTCAAAAATTAAGGCCAGGTAGGAATGTTATTATTGGAACATATCAATCACTTGTTAAAAAAGATAAAGCATATTTTGCAGAATTTGATGCAGTAATTGTTGATGAAACACACAAAGCAAAATCAGCCTCTATTAAAACTATTTTACAAAAGTGTATTAATGCAGATTATAAATATGGTTTATCTGGAACTATTCCAAAAGAAGGCACATTAGATAGATTAACTTTAATGGCATATACTGGTCCATTAATTACAGAAATAAGTGCACATTATTTACAAAACGAAGGGCACATTGCTGGTTGTAAAGTAAAGGTAATTAAAATGGACTATGCACCTCAATCTACAAAAGACGCATTTAGAGAAATGTCCCAGAATAGATATGAAAGTAAAGACGTTTTTAAATTTGAGCAAAACTATGTGATCAATTCACCTGGAAGACTTAATTTTATAACAAGCATTATCTCCAGGGTTAAGGGTAATAGTTTAGTTCTTTTTCATAGAATTGAACATGGTAAAAAAATATATGAAAAACTCAGACAAGAGAGTGATAAATCTGTTTATTATGTTGATGGTGGAATTGATAAAGATATTAGAGAAGAACACAAAAAGAAAATGGAAGCTGGAGACCAAGTCGTCATTGTCGCTTCATATGGTACATTCTCAACTGGTATATCCATCAAGAAAATCCACAACATATTCTTCACAGAATCATTTAAATCGGAAGTAATTATTAGACAATCTATCGGTAGAGGTTTAAGGCAACATAGCTCTAAAGACTCGGTCAATATTATAGATTTTGTAGATGATTTAAGTTCTCCTGATTGGGACAACTATCTAATAAGACACTCCAAAGAAAGACAAAGGATCTACAAGGAACAGAAGTTTAAGTATGATATAAAAAATGTAGATTTTGAAGGAGATATATAATAAAATAATAACATACAAAAAAATAACAACATTATGTATAAATTAAAATCTTTTGATCAGTTTTCTACTGAATCACAAATCAATAGATCTAGACAAGTAGAAGAAGAAAACTCTACTAAAAGAACTACTGAAGCAGAAACATATAAAAATTTACTTGGTGAATTTAAAGTTACTTCTATCAAAGAATTAACTGAAGAGCAAAGAATCGAATTTTTTACTAAGTTAAGAGGCGCTGAGATTAACGAAGCAACTGTTTTAATTGAAGAAGGAACTAGAGGACAAATTGGTAAAATCGATAAAAAAGGAAATATTACTTCTGTATATATGCATTATGATTCATATCCTGAAAACATATTACCTATTATAACTTCAACTTTTAAAGATGGTAAAAATGTAGATTTTATTCTTAAGAATGGAGACAGTTCGGGTTTAGATAAAGATGTTAAGAAGATTAATTTCTACGGGAACTTTACAGCGTCTAAGGGTAAAATTGCTAATATATCTAAATATCTAAGGGATGTTGCTGATGGCGGCGGTGCTGAATTCGTATACTTATGGGATGAAGCCAACAAAGAATGGTTAATGGCAGACATTTACGGTAAAGGATATGATGATGTTTACCCAGCGTTTGAATCTTTAACTACTTCAGTAAATGAAGCTATTTCAGTTCAATATAAAAGAGACGCAAAAAAAGTTTTAACAGTTTATAAAAATTTATTTACTAAGAAACTAACAGATTTTGGTGCAATGGACAAAGTAGGTACATTAGGTTGTATTAAGTATCTTTTTGAAGAAGCGATGACAGATGCTAATTTCCACAGAGAGAAAGTTATATCTAAGAATATTAAAGGTAGAATAGGTTCATTTGAATTAAAAGTAGCAGGTTTAGGTAATCACTTTTTAACAATAGGTGCTACTACTACAAAAAGAATTTTAGATAAACATTATAGTGACCTTGCAAATGCAGCTGGTTGGTCAGGAATCGGAATTGTTGAAGGTACTGCTCTTTATTTAGAGAGTATTAAAGAAGAAGCTTCAGGTCAAGCTTTATTAAATGCGTTTAACATGTTTGAGTCATTTGCGTATGACGAAGGAGATGCTATCAATGAGAAATCATATGATAAAAAGTCTTTAATGAAAGCTATGAAAGCAGATGATGGCATGATTCAATTAGGAAATGGACAAGAGTATGTTATTTATGCATATGGTAATGGCAACGATAACAATGATGATATGTGGGGAGATAAAACAATCTTTGGATTAGATCAAGACGGAGAAGAACATGAGATTAAATATTCTGACATTGTAAGTTATAATGAAGCTACTGTAGTAATGGATGCAATGGATCCTAAATCAAAGATACTTAAAAAACTTTTAAAGAAACATAACGTTAAAATGAAAGTTTTAGATCCTAGTGGACCAAGTGGTTGGCCAGAGGTTGAAATGACAGGTTCAAGAGAAGATCTGCAAGCAGTTTTAGCATCTGAAGATGGTTGGGACGACGCTGGTCTAGAAGAATATATTGAAGAATCAGTAGTTACTGAATCACACCCAAAATGTTCAAATAAAAAAGGACATGCATACAAAGAAATTGACAAAGACGGAACTGTAGAATGTGAATATTGTGGTTTAAGAAATTCATTAAGCGAATCAGAGGTTACTGAAGCTAAATTTGTTAAAGAGTTTGACGAGGCTGTTTTAAAAGCAACTACACAAGAAGAGGTTCTTGAAATTTATCCAAACGCAGAATTCTTTATTGGCAAATCAGATCATTTCTTTGGAGAGTTTGATGAAAATTTATTCTTTAAAGCATATTATACCAAAGGACAAAAAGAATTTGAAATCAAGTCAATTTATTCTGAAAAAAACAGTAACTATGTTCACTTATATAATGAATCAGTAGTTACTGAAGCTAAAGGCTTTAAAAACACAACAGATTTCGAAAAATTCTTAATAGAAATTGATGGAATGGGAGAAGCTCAAATTAAAAAGATAATGGGTAAAGATTATATCGATACTCCTGGTTATTATCAAGATGAAAAAGATGATTATGATGATGTGGAAGATTTTATGAGATCTAATATGGGCACTTCAGAATTTGAAAAACTTGAATCATGGTGGGAAAGCAACGTTGCAGAATCAGTAGTTACTGAAGCTGAAGTTAATTCAGATGAAGAATTTGAAGAATATGCGGTAACTGTTTTACAAAAAGCATTTGGAGAAGATTTTGACGAAGCTAAATCTAAAAAAGTTATAGACGGTATTTTATCTAAAGCAGATGGAGATTATGGTACTGCAGTTGGTATGCTAACTAGCTCGTTAGGACAATAATAAAATAAGATAAATACCTTATGAAGATCTTTACTAATTTCAATGAATTTATAACTGAGAGTGTACGTACTAGTACAACTGAGTCCCTTATTTTAGAAGGTGGAGCAGCGGGCCATATGTCACATCCATTTGATGAAAAAGATTTAACATTCGGTGACTTTAAAAAAATTGTTGAAGCTGGTCTTCAAGGAGAATTAAACTTTGAAGAAGTTGCAACTGAAAAAACAGATGGTCAAAATCTTCTTGCAACTGTAAAGGATGGAGTGGCAATGTTTTCAAGAAACAAAGGTCAATTAATTAGCCCAGTAGATTTACAAGGAATTATTAAAATGTTCACAGGCCACGCTTCTAAATTAGTAGAAGAAACATATATTTTTGCTGCAACTGATTTAGCAGATGCTCTACCAAAAATTAAAGATCAGTCTGTGTTTAATAACGGTAAGGATTTCGTAAATATAGAATTAATCTATTCTAAAAATCCAAATGTAATTTATTACGAAAGAGATGTTCTTCAATTCCATGACATTCAAGAAACTGATGGTAACGGTAATATAACAGGCAGTAGAAAAATTGCAGGAGAATTAGTTAAAGCTTTAAAAGAAGTAGATGCTGATGTTCAAAAAACATTTACAATAATCCCGCCTCAGGTTTTAAAACTGGGTAAAGATTTAGAATTTGATAAAAATCAATCTAGATTCATCAAAAAGATTGAAGCACTAAGAGATCGTTATGGTTTATTAGATACTGATTCAGTTTCAAGATATCACGAAATGTGGTGGAGAGAAACTATAGATAGAAACTTTCCAGATACAGAACAAGATTATAAAGAAGGTTTATTATTAAGATGGGCTTATGGTGATAAGAAGACTTTAAACATGAGATCTTTAGACAAATCGTTAGGTAAAGATAAAGCATCTCTTATTAAGAAATTTGACAAAGAAGATGTTAAAAAGAAATATAAAGAAAACATTAGACCGTTTGAAGATTTATTCTTAGAACTAGGATCTATAATTCTTAAAAATGCTTCTAATTTTGTAGCAGCAAATCCAGACAAGGAAATGCAAAGATTACATAATCAAATAAGAACAGAAGCTGAAGCTATTAAAAAAACCGGAGGTGAAGCTCAAATTGCAAGAGTAGAAGCTGAACTTGCCAGATTAGATAGAATTGGAGGAATAGAATCTATTATACCAACTGAAGGAATAGTTTTTGTGTACAAAGGAAAAACAATGAAATTAACAGGTACGTTTGCAGCCATTAATCAATTAATGGGTATCATAAAATACGGAAGATAATGGCATTACAAAATTTAAGAAAATATTTTCAATCAACTAACATTAATGACTTTAATTCAATGTTGAAATTAACATGTGTTGTATCTGAAAAAATACAAGCATCTTCGTTTCATGTTAAAAGTACTAGTACCGGTTATGAATATTTTAAAAGCGGTTCTAAACATAAAATGGATAAAGTAGATAGAACTATGGTAAGATACTATGAAAATGGTATTAATTACTTTAAGGCTATTCCTAAAGATGTAAAAGAAGATATGCCACATGATTGGAAATTCGGATTTGACTACATGATAGACAACAAAACAGTAGATATCGAATACGAAAGTCTTCCTAAAAACCATCTAATACTAACACACATACAAATATTAAATCCTAAAAACCCTACACAAATTAAAAAAGTTATTAGAGATCCACAGATCTTAAATAAGTGGGCAGAATTATTAGGGGTACAAAAACCACCTGTTATATTTCAAGGAGTTTTACAATCAAATCAAAAAGATGACTTAATTAGATTACTAGAACTTTCTGATTCTGATTTTAAAATCAAATTCAAAGATCAATCTTTTACAAGAACCATATTTAATATATTCAACATAGGTCTTAATAATCCAACTTTAAATTCTAATTTAGATAATGACATAGACGGTTTAATAGTAAACTTCTATGAAGGTAAAAATCCAAAAAGTTTTAAACTTGAAAGATTTGACAGAAAGGATATTCAAAAAAGAGAGCCATCTGACATGTATCAGATCGCTATATTAGATTTAGTAGAGTATATTACAGAGTTTAATCTTGAAGAAATTTCTTTAGAATCAGAAGATTCAGCAGAAAGATATATTGAATTAATTTCACACATCTTCAATGCATACATTGAAAAGAATGCTTCTAAATATGTAGGAGCTAGCTTTAATTCTGCAGATTTTTCAGAAAACAAAGGTTTTAAATTAAATCCAGCATTTATCACAAATGAAAAAACACTATCATTAATACAAAATGAAGTTTTATCAGAATTGTATAAAATAGCTTTAGGTAGTTTTAGAAAAAAGAGAAACAAAGAAACAGATATTATTAATAAAGATTTAATGTCACAGATCAATGAAATAGTTGATAGTATAGATGCAATAGTGATGGCAAAAACAAATGAAAATGATGTTCTTAATTTTAAATCATATTTGTTAAATCAAAAATTACAATATAATGAATCTCCTGTTTTAGAAGCGTTAAAGGTAGATTATCCAGAACACGGTAAGAAATTAGTAAATATGTTTGTTGGTAGATTCCAGCCCTTTACATTGGGTCATGCTAAAGTAGTTGAAACTATTCATAAGCAAAATGGCCACCCGGTTGTAATCTTATTAGTAAAAGCCAAGAACAAGAAAAAAGAAGATGCATTTAAGAGACCTTATGATGAGGAAACTCAAGTTGAAATGATCAATAGATTAAAATCTAAATATCCAATTGAAGAAGTTTTCGTAATTCCAACAGGTGGTATTGACACTATGTTTAATGCAATGAGGCCAAAATATGAACCAGTATTATGGGGAACCGGAAGCGATAGAATGAAAACTTATGGATTTCAAGTAGATAAACCAGAATATAGAGAAGATCTTGGTGTTAGAACTGATTTTGGACTTTATGAAATACCAAGAACTGGTAAGAATATATCAGCAACACAAGTAAGAAACGCAATGTTAGATGGCGATGAGAAGCTATTTAAGAAGCTAACACCTAAGCCAGTACATGATATGTATAATGAATTAAAATCTAAACTGGAAGATTCTATGGGGGTTTTAGAAGAGGCTGAAATAGCAACATTAACATTCGATCAATTTATCAAGAATATATAATAAAAAACAATAATATTATCACATGGATATTAACGAAGAACCATTAGAAGAAAGAAACATCACAGTTAAGAGAAAATATACTGAAAACCATCCTGCAAGAACTGTTGGTAAAGCAGCTAAAATTAGAAATAAAGTATTAGAAGCTATTAAAGATGGTAAAATTTCCCAAGAAGAATTTAAAAGTATTGTTAAGGAAATGACAGCTGATTCTACAAGATGGTTAAGAAGAAACACACCATATTTTAATGTAAGCGAAGATGGTATCTCTCTTTCTAAAACAGGTATGAGAATCTTAAAATCAATTACTCCATCAACAGAAGTTACACTTAATGAAAAGGCAACTCCTTTTAAAATTGCAAATGCAATGGCAGAAGAAATGTTTGGAGAATTTGGAGTAGCAACTCTAGATTACGATGATTTATCTAGAGTGATAGATATTAAAAAAGCAGATAAATTATCTAAAAAGTATGGAGAAAATAGTTTTATGTCATTAACTGAAATAGACATGGAAGAGCTTTTGAATAAAAATCCAAAATTAGTAAAAGAAAATACATCAAATATAAAAATGGAAACACCAAAAAACAAAACAATATTTATTTATGAAAGCTTTAGTGAATTCGTAAATTCATTATCTAACGAATTAGTTACTGAAGCATTTGGTTCACAGAGACTTGCTCAATTATTTATGGGAACTAATGGCAAACTAGATAAAAATTTAGCTAAAGCATTTTACGGTTCTACTAAAGTCGCTATGGATAAAGTACAAGATGAAGACATTATCAGTACCGATCCACAAACAGCGTATAAGGCAAAACAAACAAACACTATTGTTTTTTATATCTCAGATAATGAAAAAGAAAATCCACATGCACCTTATGATGCATATCAAGGCAATAAAGTTATTCCAGGTGGAGGTTATTTATTAGCTGTTACTTCTGGTGGTAATAAATTCTATGATCAAGTTTGGTCATCATCTAGTAGATATAGTAGTAGAAAAAACAATGATAGAAACCTTAAAATGGTGGATAATAATCCAACTGACTCTATTGGTATTGGTAAAAAATACAAAGGATGGGATGCAACTGGACTTTACAATGTAAAAAGAATTGCTGAAGTTGCAGATAGAGCTATTGTTATTAATGTTGATTTATTACAACAAAAGTATTCAACTGTAAACAAAAGAAATGATAGACACGCTGCAAAATCAGGAGCTACAGCATTCAAATCACATGCTGATTTTAAACAAGAAAACAAGACAAGATACGAACAGATATTATCAACTAAAGCTGCTGCATTACCATTAGATAAAATGGTCGCAGATGCTATTGACACATTAACTCAACAAATTAAAGATGGTTTATCTAAAGGTGAAAAGACCAAATACGGAGAAATCTCTATTGGAACTAACAGAAAAGGTAACCACGTAAAAATGAAGGATGCTTCTAACCACATGTCAAGTATTTTAGATGATTATTCTAGATATTGTGATTATGTTCAACAAGATGCAGAATCTGAAAAAAGATTTGGTTCATCTGAATCATGGTACCAAAGAGAAGTTAAAAACTATGCAAAACGCATCAAAGATGGGATTAATAAAATTGAATCTTTCGATTACGCTTGGTAATCAAAAAAACATTTATAAAAATGAAACATATTAAATTACTTGAATCTTTTTTAAATGAATCAATTTCTTTTAATAAAAAAGGAATTAAAGTTAAACTAGAAGACAAACTTAGACTTGCCAAAATAGCAGTAGAAAAATGGGGAGATTCATATAGCGGAGTTTTAAACAACGTTGAATCTATTTTAAAATCAGGCAAATTACCAAGTTATAAAGAACCATTAATGGTACAAGGTGATACTGCAAAAGATTCTTACGATATATTTCAAGGAAGAAATGCTGTAAAACTTGCAGAAGCTATTTCTAAAGTAATTAAGAAATATAAGAAATACGAAATTGAACAATCTTCAGTTCCTGCAGCAGGTGGATGGTCAGGTACAATGAGATCTACTGTTGGTGGCAAAATTGAAGGAAGAGCAAACTTTAATCCAGGAGGTAGAAGAACATTTTTAATCGCAGTTACATGCGGTGGTGGAATTGACTCAAAGGTTAAAGATAAAATGTTTCAAGAAATTTACGAATTAATGTTTGTATTAGATGAATATAATTCATCAGACGGCGGAATTATGTTTGATCATTCATCAGGTACTAATTATAGTACAATTGGATTAGCAAACTCAAGTTATTCTTTTAATAATGGAATGGCTAACAGTTTAATAGATATAATGAACAATCACTAAAATGAAGCACGTAAAACTATTTAAACAATATATTAATGAGAAAATAGAATATTCATATTCTACGGTTAATGGTAAAAAGATAGAATCTTCATGGTCAGGCAGTGCAGATTCCCTTAAAGATTTTATCAAACTAATAAAAGGGATACCTGAAACTTTACAATCTATTAAAGTTCAAACTGGAACTAGTTCTTTTAATCCAGAATCAACAGAAATCAATGGACCATTTAATTCTTCTAAAATAAATAAAATAATTAAATTAGTCAAAGACGCAGATAAATCATTTGGTAAACAAGATGAAAAAATACACACGTATTTGTTATCGTCTTATTATGGGGCAGGTGGTAAAAACCACAACTCTGATCCTGCATATATTTCATATAGAACTGAACGTAGCGATAATTTTGGAAAAGCAATGTCATCAGGAAAGCACGGATCATTAGATTGATTTTAAAAATATATAATAAAAACAAAACAATTAAAATAAAAAACAATTAAAATGGCAAAAATATTTTACGTAGTAGAAAAAGCAGGTGATTACACTCAGTGTAATTTCTTTAAAACAGAAAAAGAAGCGTTAGCTTATGGTATTTCAGAATTTCCAGATTTCGACATGTTCGATGAACCAAAGGAAGATTTAGAAGATGACGCATGGTTCCATGGAGATAAACTAGAATTTAAAAAAGGAATCTTATTTTCGTTTGAAGAAGGCAGTGCTTATGTAGAGGCATACGACGAAGATGAAGCTAGAGAATATTGTTCTGATGACATTATGAGCGATGGAGCAGCTATCTTCTTTGACGGCTTTACAAAAGGCATGTATGGTTACTTAGGTAACGGTGCAGACGGTAAAGGCAGAAAATGGGACTGGGACGGAGGTCGTTTTAACGAATCTAAAATTACAAAAACAACTTTGAAACATGTAAAATTATTCGAAGCATTTGTAGCTTCACAGAAGCTAAACGAAGGCTGGAACGGCCCAATAATAGACGGATTTGAAGAACTTCTCAATACAGGTATCGGAGTTGAAAAAGCTTATGACCAAATGAAGAAATCCGGAGTTCTTAAAGGATTAGAAACTGAGTTTAATGGCTATTTACTTAGAATCAAAACCGGTTTCAAAGGCTATGAATATACGTCTATTAATATATGGGATAAAGAAAACGTGAAGAAAGCAGAAGAAACTCATAAAAAGGAGCATGGTTTTCCATTAGATAGGGAGAAAAGCTCCACGATATTAAATAGTTATGAAGATGGAAAAGGGGGATGGTCAATTTACGGAGGCCAGTGGAGCAAACCTAATAAAAATAAAGCTAAAAAATATAAGGTTAGTGATTTTACGCCTTTATCAGATAGTGGAGACGACGGCCTAGGTGGTGATGAAGCAGACTCTAAATGGGAGCCAGTGTTAGACGCATTCGGTGTGTCATATCTAGAAGATCTAGTTTGGTTAGGTGAATACTTCCCTGAAACAGTAGAGGAAAAAGGTAGATTGGTTAAATCTTTTTCACTAGGCGGTTTTGGTGATGAAGACCCACATGGTGATGCCGACGTTTCGATATATAAGTGGAAGGGTATGTTATTGGGATGGCATGACGATGACTATAGATATTCTGCTACATTATGTAGAGCCAAAGATGTTGTAAAATTGGCTAGTCTTCTAGAAGATGATGAAAGTCTTGACATATACTAATCTAAAAACAAATTATAAAATAACTATGAAGCACGTAAAATTATTCGAAGACTTTGTTAGAGAAGGAAAATTTGATAAACCAATTAAACTTAGTGTAAAAAAATCTAGGAAAAACCCATATACATTTAGTCATAAAATGGATAATGATGAATTATACAAATTGTTCTTCATAGCTATGGGTAAAGAAGTTGCAGATAAAGAAGAACTTGACGGATATAAAGATACTGATTATAAAAAAGCGAGAATAGACATCTTTAATATTATGATGTCAAGAGGAGCTAATCCTTACCGGGATAAACGCACATGGGCTGACGACTGGGAAGAAGAAGAGTACGATATAGATGAACAATTTGTAAACGAAGCGCTTCATCCTAACCTTAGCAAAAAGAATCTTGCGAAGCTTAAAAAACTAGGTCACACTGGTATGAAAAGTGCAATTCTTTGGACAGACGGACACGGTAGCAACTCTACATATATACAAATACCAGGAGAAGATGGAAGTGCATGGGGAAGTAAAGGACCAGAAGATAGAACTACCTTTTACTGGGATGGTGAAAACGTATGGTGTACTAATTACCCAAAAGAGACTTTACGTATTGACTATAAGAAATCCGTAGATACTGCAGAAGAATTTTCAGATGCTACAAAATCAATATCAGATTCAGGTAAATGGGAGAAGGTAAAGAAAATGTAATGATAAAAAGAAAAGAAAACAAATTATGAAACACTTACAATTATTTGAACAGTTTCTTAACGAAGCAAAATTAAAAGCTGGTAGAGATGAAGCATTAGCTAACGCTATTCTTGCATATTATTATGCAGTTGATGGAACACCAGAAGGTGACGCTGTACAAGCATTGCCAGGAAATCCTATTAGATCTGACGGTAGTGTAGGTGAACAAGATGGTTTATCTGCATGGGGAAAAGACGTTGTAAAAGGTTTATCAGGCGCTAGAAGATGCCCTTCTGACTTTATGATGGGTAACGTTATAACAATAGCAGCAAACAATGGTAAATCATATTACTTTGATGGTTCTGATTTCGTAGAAGGTGATAAAACTATTATTAGTAGAATTGATAAAATGAAAAAAAGAGAATTCATCGACGAACTTATTAAGTTAAAGATCATTGAAACTCCAAAATATTAATTATGCCTAGTACTTCAGTTGCACAACAAAAATTAATGGGAATGGCTTACGCTTTAAAAAAAGGTGAACTAGATCCTAAAGATGCTAGCGCCGAAGTACAAGAATTAGCAGATTCAATGACGCTTAAACAACTTAAAGATTTTGCAAGTACAAAGCACGATGGACTTCCACAATATGTAGAAGAAAACATTGGAATAGCTAATGTTTCTGGAATGGGACCAATTGTATTACCTGGAAATGGAACTTTAGGTTCAGGTGATGTACCTGCAGGGCAAGGTGATGCAGAAGAAGAATATAAGAAAAAGAAAAAGAGAAAGATGAAATATTTAAAAACATTTGAAGCATTTTCTTTTGACATAGTTAAGAAACGTAAATAATTGTTCGTAACTTATTAAAATAATTAGCCAAACATTTTTTTGTTTGGCTTTTTTTTGGTATATTAGTAGTATACTAATCGAGGTTAATACCTCATAAAACAATTAAAACATGAGTAATCCACACCATGAACACCAGTTATTTCTTAACAAAACGAGACATGGATCAGTAAGAGCATCCAGATATCCTAATGGCTACACACCAAAGATCGAATATTATCAAGCCCAATTGTCAATTGCAGTTGATAGTCTTGATGTAGAACAAATAAAATATTTCACTACCAAGTTAGAATGGTTTATAAAACGACAAGCCGAAAATAAACTATATTAATACAAGTTCACCGGTGATCTGTAACACAGCAATGAATCTGATCACAGTAATATATGATTAAGTAATCATTAATCATGGGTGTATCTCTATGTTGCACCAGAATTAAACCGAATATATAATTAAACAAATTTAAGTTTGTGTGTATAACTATTAAACGTTTTATATGTCTAAAAAGAAAACAAATATCCTATCTGAAGCTAACGAAATAGTAAACAATCGCTCAGAAGAAAAATCACGTCAATATGGACCATTCGAAGAAGGTATGCGAAGAGCAGCTATGATTTTCAATGGCATGACAGGTAAAGAACTAAACGGCTCAGATATGTATGCTGCACTCGTGGCACTTAAACTAAGTCGACACTCTTATAACTATAAACAAGACAATCTATTAGATGCAGTTGCATATTTAGGTGCACTAGATAACTATGTTGAAAAGCACGGTTATAAAGACAATGAAGATCCAATAAAATAAATTATGACAGAACTAACATTTTTTACAGAAAAGGAAACCGACAAATCGATTAGGGTAGGTATATGTGCACTAGTTGGTAAGATTAGCCCTAAAATCTCATCACATAAAGGCGCATGGGCTCATATGTTATGTAATCAATTACAAAATGCAGGGTATTCTAATGCCGAAGTAATCACATCTAATCAAACCGATTGGAACGACTATGATGCAATTCTCATTGATCACGGTATGGAATTTAAAGGCACGTTTAATATTTTTGGAGGTTCTAACGATGATTTATATCATCAACTCATGAGGTTATTTTCCCCCGTTAAAAAATATTCCTTACACCATGATATGCCAGATATTGGTAATCTGATTCAAACTAGGCTTAAAGCAGGAACTGATTTATTTAAAACACTTGAAACTAGAATTGAAGAAGCAACAGAATTGTGTACGAATATACAAAGAGTAGATCATGTAGATAAAACAGAAAAACTATGTTTTGGCGATAGTCACTCTTTTGGAATGTATCAAGCTGGTTATATGTGTCAGCGACATGATGGACTAACAATGCACGGTGCACTAAAAAGAGGTTTACAAAGTTATGTATATCCTTGGATTAAAAGCTTAACAGTTTATATGGGTAATATTGATGTGAGACATCATTTGATGAGACAATCTAATCCATCTGATTCTGTAAAAACATTACTAAAAAGATATGAAGAAGAACTTATAGGTTTAGGTATTAGTGATATTGAAATAGTAAATGTGTTACCTATTGAAAACGAAAGTAGACCATTACCAAAAACAGGCTATTATAAAGGAACGCCATTTGCTGGAACATGGTCAGAACGCAATGCTCTTGTGAATCAAATCAATTTAGGTATTGATGATATGGCTAAAAGAAATAACTGGAAAGTTTATAAACACCCGGAAGTTTATTTTAATGCAAAAGAAGAATTAACATTCGATGTTATGGAAAAGCCTAAATCTGTTCATATTTCTAGAGAGTATTACAGATGGAATATGGAAACAAATCAACCAAATAAAAATTTAATTAAACAAACACTATCCTTATTTTAATATATGAAAAAATATAAAATTAAAATCACACCATATCACGCAGCAGATGCATCGTACGTTTTAGAATTAGAAACAGAAAATCTTGAGTGGTCCATGGAACAATACCAAAGAAATAGAGATCCTCTTAAATGGGAAATATTAGAAGAAAATGCAGATTAAAACCACAAAATATTATGATGAATTCATCAGATATTATAACTTAGCTTTAAAGCAACAAGAACTTTCTAATTTAGGAATGGTTCCTCATGTTGAAAGCGGCATGAATGACCCATTAATGGAACACATTGAATTATATGATGTTGTAGAAAGAAAATATGCAGGTTTTAGTCAAATCGTAAATGATTGCTTTTATGGATGGACAGATAAACATCCATACTGGGAGCACATGCAAGCAGGTAAAATTTACCCTCAAAGAGAAGAGGTTGCAAAAAATTGGACTAGTCGACAGGATGTTTTTGGATTAGAAGAATGGCTTTATATTTTTATTTTACATAGAGTATGTGGCTCTGCAATTAATTACGCAACTAAACCATCGGGATATCACAATACAATCTTATTTGATTTATATGACTGCGATACTATTGAAGATATGTGTGAAAAGGTAAAATATCACCCAACACCATTTTATACTTCAGTAGGATATCAATTTCCGGCTTTTCCAAAACCACCTAAACCAAATGTTAATGAAGATTCATTCGTAGGCATGTCTAATTTTACTGAACCAGAATATGTGTATAAAAGAGGCGGAGATTATTTCTTATGTGAATTTGCACCAAGAATGGCCAGAGATATGGCAAACTTCTTAAGAACAGATGGTAAAAAAGATTTAAGAGAATTAGGTGAATGGATGTTTAAGTGGAATGCCGACAATGGCTTAAGAGCTTATAGATTCCAGTATGCTGCAGTTATTGCAGATGTATGTGACTGGTATCCAGAATTTATGAATAGAGAATCGATGTTCTATTATGGCACTAACGCAGTAGAATGTATTGGTTATCTTGCAGATCCTGTAGAAAAGAAGGGTAAGAAGTCTGAAGAGTTTTTAGATGCAGTAATGACAAAGATTTATGAAGATACAGGATCACTTCCATATAATGCAGAAGATGTAGCATGTGACTTTATTAGATGGATAGAAAACTATTTAAAACCAGGACCTGACTATGCGCATATAGATATGGATACTTTATGGAATTCATCTGTAATTACAGACCATCCATATGGTAGACAAAAAGCTATGTTAGATCTAGGTTTATTAAAAACATTTAATGATATGACTCAATTTCCATCTGATGACAAAGTTTTACAAAGCGCAGGAGTATCAGTTGAAGAGTATAAAAAAATGAATGAAGATTATGGAAACTGATATTAAAGAAAGAAAAAAAGAAAACAAAAATATGAGTGTACTATTTACATTTGACGATGATCCACATTACGATCATGAAAACATAACGTATAGTGGAACAAACACAGATATTAAATTTAAAAAGAAAAAACCAGCTGAGAGTTGGATGAAAGATTGGACTGAAGAAGAAAGATTGGCTAAGTTCTTTGAATTTTGTACTGCGTTTGATAAAAGAGAAGATCAATTACTTTTAGAAGATTATCAAATATTTTCTCATAGATTACACTGGCATGAACATCCATATTGTTATATGATGCAACATGAAACTGATCTAGAAAAATTACTTTATTATACAATAGTCTTCTCATTTTCTAACGAACATTGGGGAACTATAACAAGATTAATAAAAGAAGGAGAAGAAAAAACTAGAGAACATTTTGTAGAAAATAGACATGCTAGAAATGATTTATTTCAAATCTATTATCCCAAAGGTACAAAAGTTAAAGATTGGTTAATTGAAGGACCTAAGAAAGCGGCTAAAGATATGGCACATATTCTTAAAGATCTTGAAAGACCTTATACAATGATGGAGTTTGCTAAACTATTAGAAGCTTATTTTAAAGAACATCAAGGATTTAGATCACCCTTATATCCATGTAAAAACACAGCAAGATATGTTGCAATGAGTAGGCCCGATCTTGTTGATCCCGAATCTATTTTATTTGGTGGAACTGGACACTTTGATGGTATGCAACAAATATTTGGAGGAGTTAACTTAAATGGTAAAGTAAAATATTCAATAGATGATAATGGTCAGTTTGTCGCAGAAAACAAACATGCCGAAGAATGGATTAGACAAATGGATTTATTAGTAAATCATCCAAATAATCCAATGGAAAGTCAAAAGTATTTAAACGTAGAAGATAAAACATGTTTCTTCTACAAGCATATTGCAATTAGTCATGGGATAAAATCACCAACAAAAAGAATTCCATATACATGGATATTTGATGGAGATTTTAATTTAGCTAAACACCCTACTAAAGAAATTTTAGTTAATGCTAATACGACAAAATATTTATGGGGTAGAGAATATCCAAACGAGTAAAATAATGAAGATGAAAAATAAGGCAGAAGACGCATGGCAAATACTTAGAATTCAAGGTGAATTCACTAAAGGATTTGACACATTTAATCAATTGGAAGGATCATATGTATCGGTTTTTGGAAGTGCAAGAACATTGAGTACTAATAAAATTTATAAAGAAGCAGAAAAACTAGGTAAACTCTTAGTAGAAGCTGGATTTGGTGTTATTACTGGTGGAGGTCCTGGAATTATGGAAGCTGCCAATAAAGGAGCGCATAATGCCGGAGGACAATCGATTGGAGTTGGTATTGAATTACCGTTCGAAGCAAGTATGAATGAGTATGTAGACTTAGGAGTTGAGAATCGATATTTCTTCACAAGAAAGGTAATGTTCTTAAAATATTCACAAGCGTTTGTAATATTTCCAGGAGGAGTTGGAACTTTAGATGAATTATTTGAGGCCATTACGCTTGCACAATGTGGGCATAATGTAAAATATCCAATAGTCCTTGTAGGTAAAAAATACTGGAGTGGACTTATTGATTGGATGCAAAATACATTATGGGAACACGGTGCAATAAGTCAAAAAGACTTTGATCTATTTAGAGTTGTCGATACCGCAGAAGAAGCCGTAGAAAAAATTACAGATTATCATAACAAATATAAAGATAATAATTCAAAAACAAACTTTTAAATATGGCTCACGATAAACACACGACAAGTACGATGAATCAAGATTTAAATCTTATGATGCCAAATAGACAAGCATGGTTAGATTTAGCAGGAGATTGGCAAGATCCATTAGATGATCCAATTATTGTGAATCATGAGGGATTTAATGTAGTGAGAGATGATATGATGGGCTTTGGATCTAAATGTAGATTTGGAGATATATTAGTACAAAAGGCACCAACAGATACACTAGTATATGTACAGCCCAGATTTGGATTTGCAGGAATTTCTCTTGCGTATTTAGCAAAAAAATATAATAAAAAATTGGTACTGTTTATGCCATCGGGTAAAGTAATATCAGATCATCAAGCTATATGTATTGAAAGAGGTGCTATTGCTAAATTTAGAAGAATAGCGGCAATGCCTAATTTAAATAGAATTGCAAAACAATGGGCAGAAGATAACAATGCTACATTTATTCCTTTAGGTTTAAAACATGAATTGGTAACCGCTGCTGCAGTAAAAGTTGCATATGATGTAGCAGAAAAACATGGATATCCAGAAGAAGTATGGTCAGCAATATCAACTGGAGTTTTACAACGCTCTTTACAAATTGCATGGCCAGATGCTGAATTTAATGCAGTTGCAGTTTCTAGAAATATTCAAAATGGTGAATTAGGTAGAGCTAAAGTTTGGTCTCATCCTAAGGCATTTGCATCAGATGTAAAACCAGAATTTGCTCCCCCATTCCCATCAGCAATGAACTATGATGCAAAAGCTTGGGAATTTATGGTTAAGCACGGAAATCAAGGAGCTTGGTTTTGGAATGTAGGTGGACAACCTTACCCAGAATCAGAAGAAACTAAAGAAAAAACAAACTCAAAAAGAGAATGGGGAGAAGTTTTAGAAATGGACTTATAAAAACTGAAACTTTAAATCAAACTATCATATTAATAATATAACAAATTAAATTATGGCAAACATTGACAACGAATGTAAGGATTTAGAAGTAAAAGATTTTTACGACAAATCAACAACACACTTATCAGATATCATGGAAAACCAAAAAAAGATGCAAGAGCAAACTTATGGTATTAATTTCGATGATATGACAATTAGAGAGATTATGGATTTCTGGCATGTTAACACACACTCACTAATGGATGAAGTTCATGAAATGACAGATGCTCTTGGTGGAATTAAAGATGGTAGTGGAAACGCAGTATGGAAATACTGGAAAAAAGACTTTACGAAATATAATACATTAAAAATTTCTGATATGTCTGAAGGAGATAAGAAAGAATTGTATATGGAATGGGTAGATATTCTACACTTCTTTATTAATTATGCATCTTCAATCGGTTTAGACGCTAAGACTGCATATAATTACTACTTCGCAAAAGCAGAAGAGAACGTTAACCGTCAGAAAAATAATTATTAATGCTATTAGATATAGAACAAACCAGTAATGAGTTAATTATATCTTACTATAATAAAGAAGGTAAAGTCTCATTCAAAAGATATGGTGTAAATCAATTTCAGAATTGGGTAGTCACTAAAGAAACAGACAAATACAAAGACAAAACATATAGAAACTGGGACGATCGTCCACTTAAAAGAGGTTTCGCTAAATCATTTAATAAATTTAGTTTATTATATTTCATGGATTCTTTGCCAGAAGAAGACAAGGAAGAAATATATGAATTCAATATGCCAAGAACATACTTTGTCGATATTGAAACAGAAATAGTAGACGGCTTTCCAAAACCAGAAGAAGCTAAAAGTAGAATCCTATCATTTTCCATTATCACACCCGAGCGCAAAGCAATCGTATTAGGTTTAGAAGATATGCCACATGATAAAGTGAAAAAGATCAATGATGATACTAATGAATACTTAAAAAATTACGATCAAGATTGGGAATTCTCATATCATAAGTTTGATAATGAGTATAATATGTTATATACATTCCTTCATAAGTTTTTACCTAAATTCCCAATGATGACAGGATGGAACTTTATAAACTATGACTGGCAGTATATAGTAAACAGATGTAAAAGATTACAAATCGACCTGAACGATGTGGCTATTACTGGATCACTTGATAGAAATGATAGCAGACCACTTCACATGGGTATTCTTGATTATATGCAATTATATGATAAATATGATCGTTCAGTTGCAGTAAAAGAATCAAACTCATTAGATTTTGTTTCAGGCGCAGTATTAGATATTAATAAAATTAAATATAGTGGATCATTACAGGATTTATATGAAAATGATTTTACTAAATATATTTATTACAATGTAATCGATTCATGTTTAGTATACTATATTGATCAACAATTAAGATCGATGGAAGTTCTTTTAACATTGGCAACTATTACCAGAATGCCTCTCTATAAAGCTTCTTCACCTGTGGCTATTACAGAATCTTTGTTGGCAAGAAAATTAGCTGAAACTAATAAGAAAATAGGTGTAGAATATGGAAAGGCAGATTCTCTTAAAGAAGGTAAATTTGAAGGTGCATTTGTAAAGCAACCAATTGTTGGGTATTATTCTGGAGTAAGTGCATTTGATTTCGCTTCGCTATATCCATCAATAATGAGACAGTTTAATATTTCACCAGAATCTTTTGTTGAACAGGTAACTGAACCTGAAATTAATGAAAGAAGAAAAGATGAGAATGTAATTGTTTGTGAGAACGGTGTTGTCTATAAAAAGGAAGATTCAATCTTAAAAAAGATTTTAAGTGATTTATATTCCCAAAGAAAAGATTACAAAAAGACGTCATATGCGTATTATGAGAAGGCATATGAACTAGAAAAAAAAATAAAAAAATAATTTAACAAGAGACTAGTAATTCAACTGATATATAAATTACTAAAAATAAACAACAATATGAATAAGAACATCTTTTCACCTAGAGTCAACATTTTACCTTATGAGTACCCACAGTTATTGGCATACAAAGATGCTATTAGACATTCATATTGGATTCACACTGAATTTAATTTTACAACAGACATAGATGATTTTAAAACTAAAGTTTCTGATTCAGAAAGAGAAGTTATTAAAAGAGCTATGCTTGCGATTGCTCAAATAGAGGTTAATGTAAAAACTTTTTGGGCTGATCTATATAAGAGAATGCCTATTACAGAAGTAGGTGACGTGGGTATGACATTTGCAGAATCTGAAGTAAGACACAAAGATGCTTACGCACAATTACTCAGAGTCTTAGGATTAGAAAAAGAATTTCAAAATGTTGTAGAGATACCTGCAATAAAAGATAGAATATCTTATTTAAAAAAATATTTAGACGGGACGAGATCTAGAGATGATAAAATGTATACTAAATCAGTATTGTTGTTTTCTTTATTTATAGAGCATGTTAGTCTATTTAGCCAATTTCTAATTATGATGTCATTTAACAAAGAGAAAAATCTATTCAAGGGTATTTCTAATGTAGTTGAAGCAACATCTAAAGAAGAAGAAATTCATGGTAATTTTGGATCTGAAATTATCAACATTATTAAATCTGAAAACCCAGAATGGTTTGATGAAGAATTTGAACAACTTATTGATTCTGCATGTAAAAAAGCATATGCTGCGGAAGTTAAAATTCTAGATTGGATTTTTGAAAAAGGAGAATTAGAATTCCTTTCTAAAAAAACCATTGAAAACTTCATACAAAATAGATTTAATAATTCATTAACAAGAATAGGAATGAAGCCTGTATTCGACGTTGACCTTAGTGAAATTGAAAAAACATTATGGTTTGATGTAGAAATTACAGCAACAAAAGAAGGAGACTTCTTTTACAAGAAACAAGTTGACTATAACAAGAAGAGTAAGTCAATTACAGAAGACGATTTATTTTAAACTAATTAAAGATTTTACAATATGAAAGAAGCCGGAACACCTCTCGCAGAGAAACCTGTCGCGATTAAAAGCGACGAACCAAGACCAAATTATTATTGGTTAAATGATGATAGTAGATTATTCTTATCACGAGGATATATTACTGAAACACCAGAACAACGAATCAAAGACATTGCAAACACTGCAGAAAAGTATTTAAAAGTTGAAGGATTTGCAAAGAAATTTGAAGATTATATGGCAAGAGGTTTTTACAGTATGTCCACTCCGGTTTGGATTAACTTCGGTAAAGATAAAGGTCTTCCTATAAGTTGTTACGGTTCTAATGTAGATGACACGTTAGACAGTATTTTAAATGGCTCGAGAGAAATTGGCATGATGTCAAAATATGGAGGAGGAACTTCTATTTATTTAGGAAACATTAGAGAAAGAGGTGCTACTATTTCTACAGGAGGAACAGCAGATGGACCAGTACACTACGCTAGAATGTATGACACTACAGTTGATGTATGTAAACAATCAGAAGCAAGAAGAGGAGCATGCGCAGCATGGTTACCAGTAGAACATAATGATATTTTAGAATTTTTAGAAATAGGCACAGAAGGAAATCCTATTCAAAATCTACAATATGGTGTTACAGTTACTGATCAATGGATTCAGGAAATGAAAGATGGTGATGCAGCTAAACGTAAAATTTGGGCTAAAGTTATTCAGAGAAGAAATGAATTTGGCTATCCTTACATTATGTTCAAAGATAACTCAAATAATAATTCTCCATACAAAGAATTAGGTTTAGAAATTACAGCATCAAACCTGTGTTCAGAAATTCAACTACCAACAGATTCATTTAATTCATTTGTATGTTGTTTAGGTTCTATTAACCTATTACATTGGGACGAATTAAAAGATACAGATGCAATTGAAACATATACTTTATTTTTAAATGCAGTAATGGATGAATTTGTAAAAAAATCATATAATTTACCAGGAATGGCAAGAGCTCATAGATTTGCTGAACAACACAGAGCACTTGGAGTTGGCGTTTTAGGATATCATTCTTATTTTCAATCTAAAAGAGTTGCATTTGAATCATTAGAGGCAAAACAATTAAATCACCAAATATTTAAAACTCTTAAAGAAAGAACAGAAGAAGCATCTAAGTGGTTACATGACGAAAAAGGATATAAATCATTAAGAAATGGATTTGCTAATACAACATTAATTGCAATTGCACCGACTAAATCAAGTTCATTTATTCATGGAGCAGTAAGTATGGGTATTGAACCAATTAAATCTAATTATTTTATTAAAGATTTAGCTAAATCAAAAACTATCTATAAAAACCCATTTTTAGAAGAAGATTTAGAAAAGTATGGATTAAATACACCAGCGATATGGGACGAAATTCTAAAAAAGGATGGTAGTGTACAACATTTGGATTTCCCAACTAAAGAAGTATTTAAATCTTTTATTGAAATTTCTCCAAGTGAATTGATTTTACAAGCAGGACAAAGACAGGAATTTATTGATCAATCACAATCTTTAAATTTAATGATCCACCCTTCAGTATCCGCAAAAGACATTAATAAACTTTATTTAAATGCACATGAATCTGGTGTTAAAACACTATACTATCAATTTAGTCAGAGTTCAGCACAATCATTTTCTAGAAATATTTTAGAATGTGCTTCATGTGAAGGTTAAAAATTCCGGTGGTATGAAACAAGACCACATTTTAGGACCGTTTTAGTTAACGGGTTGGGCAGAGAAGTTTCGCTACTATCTCTGCCCTTTTTTTGTTCATTAATTATTGAAACTATTTCAAATAACTCGGTATAATATTCAAATATCATTATCTAAAAATAACAAATTATGAAATTAAAAATTGATCGCATTGACCAACATGCACTAACAGAGTTTATCAATCGTGTTAAACTTATCGACTCTTTCATTTATATGAAAATTAAAGAGGGACAAATCCACTCAACTGTTTATCTACCACAAAGAGATGCCGTAAAGCACCACTCTATCGCAGCAGATAAAATCTTTCAAGTAAGTGAATGGCCAGACACTGATAAAGAAATGAAAATTGCATTCTTTGAAGGTAACAAAGTTATTGAAGCAATTAAGCATTTTGATCATGACGCAATTAAAGGTGAATTGGAATTTATTGAAAACGATGAAGAATTCGTTGCATCTACATTACGTATATTCAATGACGAATTAGAAATTACACTTTCTTGTTCAGAGCCTTCATTAGGATTTAAAGATCTTTCACAAGATCAACGTGATGCAATCTTTGCAAGATCGGATTCTAAATTTGATTTTACACTTGATACACATTCTATTGGTAAAGTTAAAAACCTATTCTCACTTGATAAAGATGAAACATTCGGTATCAATTCAGATGTGCAAGGAATCAATGTAAATGGAAAATCATTTAACGTAGTTCTTACACCTGATACAAGTGGAAATGGTAACGTTACTGTTTACAAAAAGTATTTAAATTTATTAGACAAAGAAGAGCAAACGGTATATGTGTCAGACTCGAAGGTTGTATTTGAATCAAACGATTCAGAAACTTTATTGACAATCTCAACTTGCCAAACTGCATAATAAATGACAATAGAAGAGTTAGAACAAAAATCAATTGAACAACTTACAGATGATGAGGCAAAGCTGCTTGTAGACCACTACAAGCAGCTGTCTGCCAAATTCACAGCGTATGAGCAAGCTGTTAAGTTAACTCTTAACTCTATTTATGGAGCATTTGGTAATAAATGGTTCCACTTTTTTAATCTTGACATTGCTGAATCAATTACTAAACAAGGTAAGAATGCAATTCTTTATTCCGAAACAATTCTTAACAAATACGTTAATGATTTTTGGCACAAAGATACTGCAGTACATGATAAATTCAACATCAAAGTAAAGGGTAAAATTGAAAAACCCGCAGTAATTTATATTGATACCGATTCATGTTATGTACAGTTTCAAGATTTATATGAATCTATAATTTGGCCAGACGAAGATAAAAAATTACCAATTGATGAATTTATTTTAGCGTTTTATGCATTTAGATTAAAAGATTACATATCTAAAACCATGGAAAAATACGCAGAGAAAAGAAACACAGATAATTTCTTATTCTTTGAATTAGAATCATTAGCGTATAATGGTATTTGGATGTCTAAAAAGAAATACATTCAAAATCTAGCATGGGATGATAAACTAGAAGTAACTGAACGCCATCCTTCATTAAAAAAGGTAAAAACTATTGGATTTGATACAATTCAGTCTTCAACTCCTAAGTTTGCCAGAGAGAAATTAGTAGAAGCACTTAGAATTTTATTCTCATCAGAGATTCAACCATCAGCAAAAGAATTACAACAACTTGTTGAGTTTATGAAGCAATGTAAGAAAGAATTTAAATTAGCAGACATTGACGATATCGCGTTTAATAAAAGAACTAATAATATTGACAAATATATCATCGATGATCAAGAAGAATTACAAATAGGTTTAAAGTGTCCAGCTAATGTAAAAGCTGCAGGATATTACAATTATATTTTAAATAACAATAAAAAATATAAAAATAAATATAAACTTATTGCTAATGGTGAAAAACTTAAAATATACAACTGTATAGGAACCATCAGTGAAGTATATGCTTTTATGCCAAATGAACATCCTTATGAAATAGCACCTAAAGTAGATTACGATACTCAATTTGAGAAGGCAATGATTGATCCTCTGAATAGAGTACTCACGGCAATAGGTTTACAAACACTAGATACTAATCTAATATATGCTTCGGCATTATTTTAAAAAACATTATTATGAATACACCAACATTTTACGAAACAATTAAAAGCCTAATAAAGCAATATCCTAACGATATGGAATTAGGAAGCGCAGTTAGACATTTAGATTGGAAAATTGAAGAATCAAATCAAAAAGATCCAAATCAATTAGAAATACAATTTCCAAATAATTAATATATGGACATTAAGTTAACTCCAAAACAACAAGAATATGTTGATGCATATAATGTGATTCTTAATAGAATAAATGGTATTCAATTAAAAATTGATAAACTTAAGGACGAAGCGGCTGAAGCTCTTACTGAATTAAATAGACTTAGAAGAGAAGAGCAGTTGATGTTTCCAGAAAATAACACAGAAGAAACAAACGATTAGTTTGTGGTATAATATAAAAATACAATAACAAATGGCAAAGAAAGATTTTAGTTTTGACGATATAAATTCTGAATTAAAGCAGTTGAATCCAATGGGATCAATTATGGCAGATTCTACATTTAGTGAAGTTACAGAGTGGATCGACACTGGTAATTATCATTTAAACGCATGTGTTAGTGGTTCACTATTTGGTGGATGGCCTAACAGTAGAACATGCTCAATAGCTGGACCATCAGGTACAGGTAAAACATTCTTAGTATTAAACTCTGTTAGAAAGGCAATTGAAATGGGTTACAATGTAATTTATTTTGATTCTGAAGCAGCAGTTGATAAAGATCAAATGGAAAAGTTTGGAATTGATGTAACGAAAGTTAATTACCAACCTATTAATACTGTTCAAGAATTTAGAACATCAGTTACTACACTTACTAGCAAAATGCAAGAAGTAAAACGTAATGGTGGAAAAACACCAAAGATCATGATGATTCTTGATTCTGCAGGTAACTTGGCAACACAAAAAGAAATTGACGATGCAAGATCAGGATCTGAGAAAGCAGATATGACAAGATCTAAAGTTCTAAAGTCTATTTTTAGAATTATCATGACACCACTAGCAGATCTTAAAATACCTTTTATTTTTACTAACCATACATATCAAACACAAGACTTTATTTCAAGACAAGTCGCAGGTGGTGGAACTGGACCAGAATATGCAGCATCAATTGTTTTATATTTAGGAAAAGCACAACTTAAAGAATCTAGTGGAGATAAAGCCGGTATTATTGTAACAGCTAAACCTAATAAGAATCGTTTTGCAAAACCAACTAATATTAAATTTCATTTACACTTCACAGAAGGTATGAATGCATATGTCGGACTAGAACAATATATTGATTGGGAAGATATTGGTATTACTAAAGGTATTATTGAAAAAGGCGAGAAGGTTCCTAAAGCAACTTCAAGAAATTGGATATGTAAACACTTGGACCACACTGTGCCTAATAAAGAATTCTTCACAGATAAAGTATTTACACAAGAAGTACTTGAGAAAATTGAAGCTAGAATTAAACATGTATTTAATTATAATACTGAAGAAAGAGAAATTGATTTAGAAGAAATACTAGAAACAGATGCAGATTAATGAGGATAAGTTGCCTATAAAATACGTATTAGGTATTGAAAAGGACTTACCAAATTATCCAAGTGCATTTGATATATTATTAGCTGAAATTAAATTATGTGTCAGAATGCCCGACAGACATAAGGGTAACTTTACTTTACATGCTTTAAAAACATATAGGTTTCCAGAAACAGAAGAAAATCATTTATTAAAATCTATTAATGAGTTAATGGAATTGGATTTGGTAGAAGAATTAAATACCTCAGAAGGTAAAGAATCTTGGAAAATCAAAACTAATCCATTCGAATGATAGTAGTAATAGATAATTTCATTAAAGACCAAGATTTGTTAAGAGATATATCAAATGATATAAATTTCTTTTCAGATCCTGGTGTTTATTACTGGTGGGACGGTTGGTGGAACGGTGAAGCTAAGTCACTAAAACACAGATTAATAGAACACATTTGGGCAGATAATTGTCCACTTAGTGAAGCTATAGCAATTAGAGGTTTTGAATATTGGACAGGTATTCAAACGGCAGATCCAAATATGGGATTTGAAAATAATTTAGGAGGTCATTTCGATAAAGACGAAGAACTTTTTGAATTAACAGGAAAAATAGTAACGCCTTCAATGGGAACTGTATATTATCCAGAACAATCAGAGTTTGAAGGTGGTATGTTAGAAATTTACAGTGAAGGTGAAGATAAGGAACCAGAGGTAGTGTATGCTAAACCAAATAGATTAGTAATTTTTGATGCAGGTAAATATGTGCATTCAATTAGACCAGTAACTAAAGGCACTAGAAAGGCCATCGCTATTAATTTATGGTTAACATTACCATTAGGGAAACAAAATAACAATATGTCCATAGAAGGATAAAGTAATAAACAATATATGCAATTCGGACAAGACTTTGAAAAAATATTCTTTAGATTATCTTTAGTTAAAACTAAGTATCTAAAAAGCATCAAAACAGGATTTTACACATCACAAGAAATTGACATTCTAAGTCAGTTATCTAATAAATTCTTTGAAAGATTTAATGAAACTCCAACTAAGGATCAATTAGTTATGTTAGTTCAAAGAAGTGAAAAGGCAAAAGAAAAAATCACAGAAGATATTTTAAATCTAGTATTTGATGTTGATTTAGATCAATACGACGAAGAGTGGGTAACAACGACCGCTGAATCATGGATTAAATGGAGAACTTTTGACACTTCTCTAATAGATACTATCGAATTTATTAAAACTACTCAGGTGACACCTGAGAATGTAGATAGCATAGTTACTAAAGTAAAGGGTCTTATTAATGATAGAAATAATTTATCATTTAATTCTGATTTAGGTCTTGATTTCTTTGAAGTAGATTCGCATGATCAAAAAGATACAGAGAAAGTATCCACTGGCTATAACTTTTTAGATAGAATGTTAGGTGGTGGTTATGACAAAGGAGGTAATTTAATTGTATATGCAGGTGAACAAAATATTGGTAAATCAATATACTTAGCAAATGATGCAGCCAATTTTGTTAAAATGGGAACAAACACCGTAGTAGTTACTGCGGAAATGGCAGCACATAAATTTGTAAAACGTATAGGTTCAAATCTATTAACAATAGATATTAATGACTATGCAGATAAAGCTAAAAACAAAGAACACGTTAAGCGTAGATTAGAAACTGTAGGTGATGGCTTTACTCCACCTGGTTCACTATTCGTTAAACAATTTCCAACATCACAAGCAACAGTATTAGATATTGAAGCTTATGTTAATCAAATAGAAGAAGAAAAACAAATAAAAGTTGGTGCAGTCGTTATTGACTATATTAACATTCTTGCTAATTACAGAAATCAAAATACAGAAAACACTTACATGAAGATCAAGCAAATTGCTGAAGATCTTAGAGCAATGGGTATTCGTAATAATTGGTTAATTGTAACAGCAACACAAATTACTAGAAATGGATACAATTCATCTGACATAGGCATGACAGACATTGCAGAATCTGCGGGTCTTTCACACACAGCTGATGTTATGTTAGGTATTATTCAAGATGATTTAATGAGAGCTAATTCCGAATATTGGTTGAAAGTTTTAAAAATCAGAGACGGTGAAGGTAAAGGAACTAAATGTAAATTAAACATTAATTGGAATTACATGAGGTTAATCGAAACAGAAGAAACTACTAACTCAAACTTACATAGCATATAATTATGGCAAAAAACGATAAAATTTTTAATAATAATTTTGAATCACCTGACACAGAGTTTGGTAATATTAATTTTGAATTAGATCCTAACGTAAAAGATAATAAAGACGAAGAAGATAAAATTCACTTTGAATTAATAGCCAGAGAAATACACAGATTAATTGAACTTTCTAGATTTAAAGTTTTTAATAAAGTAGATGAGTTGGGTAAATGTACAACTCTTAAAAAGGCAGACATTAATAGTATATACGGATATATCATAGATGAAATGGCAGCTAAAAATAGCCGCATAGATATCTTTAGCGAATTATGTGTATATTTTGATATTAATCCTACAAAATTTTACAGTTCTCTTTCTAATGTATACAAAGAAGATTTAATTCAAGAATTAGATTTACGCACAGGTATATTGAAGCAAAAGAATATAATGAAACTTTTTTAAAATGATTGAACCAAGTATCTTAAAAAAAGGTGCCAATCGTGTATGGGTGCTGGGAGATTTACATTTTGGTGTTAGAGCTAATTCTATAGAATGGTTAGACATACAAAAACAATTCTTCGAAGAAGTATTTATTCCAACACTAAAGAAACATGTACAACCGGGTGATGTTTTAGTGCAAGTTGGTGATACCTTTGATAATAGACAAAGTATTAATATCAGGGTATTAAACTACGCTGTAAACCTTTTTGAAAGACTTGGTGAGATTTTACCAGTTCATATCATATGTGGTAATCATGATATATGGGCCAAGAATTCAAATGAAGTCACTTCTATTGATAGTTTAAAATGGATTCCAAATGTTCAGATTTATAAAGAACCCGAGTTATTGAATTGGTCTGGCAAGAAAATCTTAATGATGCCATGGAGAAGAGATTCAGAACATGAAACAGAAACATTAGCAGAATACCCTACGGCAGATATTGTATATTGTCACTCTGAAGTTAGAGGTATTTACCTTAACGCTAAAGTTAAGAATGAACACGGAACTGACTCTAATATTTATGACAAGTATACAAGAGTTTATAGTGGACATATTCATTTTAGACAAGAGCGTGGTAAATTATTAATGGTTGGAACTCCATATCAATTAACAAGATCAGATGCTAATAATACAAAGGGCTTTGATTTAGTAGATCTAAAAGATATGTCAGAAACATTTTTCCCAAATGAGGTTTCACCCAAATTTATGAAATACAATATTATACAACTATATGATATTCCATTAGGTCAATTTAAAAATCAAATAAGAAATAATTTTGTAGATTTATTTGTACCTTCTAATATAGCTACAACAAATGCGTTAAGCCAATTAATCAACAAAATACAAAATATTAGTAGAAAATTAGAACCAAATATTTATCAAGAAGAAAACTACATTGATAAAGATTTTTATGACATGGAAGATGTAGAAGAAATGTATAAAAATTATAACATACTAAATTTATGTAACATGTATGTTGATGGTTTAAATGATGATGAGGAAACCAAAGGAAAGTTAAAAGAAAAACTAAAAATATTGTACACTCAATGTGCATATAATAACGGTGGAGAAATATGAGAATAAATTTTATAGAATTTAAAAACTTCGCTTCTTATGGTAATCAACTACAAAGAATTGAGTTTGATCCAGAACAATCAAAGTTATTCCTAACACTTGGTAAAAATGGTGATGGTAAAACAACTATCGCAAATGCAATTATATATGCACTTTATGGTAGAGTTGAAGGTGTAAAACTTTCAGATTTGCCAAATAGAATTAATAAAGAACTGCATGTTAAAATAGGTTTAACATGTGGGCCAATTGATGTAGAAATAGAAAGAGGTTTACTACCTAATAAGTTTAGTGTAAAACTAAATGGAGTTGAGTTTGATAAAGCAGGTAAAAAATCTGTACAAGATTATTTAGAAGAAGAAATATTTGGAATACCATATCATGTATTTAAAAACATAATCATATTGTCTGTAAATGATTTTAAATCATTTTTAACAATGTCCAATCAAGATAAAAAACAAATCATTGACAAGATGTTTGGTTTCTCCATTTTAAACGATATGCAAATGTCAATTAAAACTGAAAGACGAAATATAAAAATGGACATTGATTCTTATGAGAGTGAATTAAATCAAATACTTGACTCTATTGCCTCGGTTAAGGGTAAACTTAATACTTTATTAGAAGAATCACAGCAAAAAAACAATTCTAAAATAGACGAATTAAAATCTAATTTAGTAGAACTAAATGAAAGTGTAAAAGAATTAAATGTCAATAAACAACATATTGATACAAAACTCACAGAAAACGCAGAAGAATATGAGTCTAAAAGAACTGATGCATCTTCTTTAAAACATGAAATAGAATATCTTAAAAAGAAAGTAAAATTATATGAAAGTAAAAAATGTCCTACATGTGAAACACAGTTAGATAGTGAATGGCATTTAGAACAAAAAGAACACTTTTGTACTAAAATAGAAGAAGACACATTGAGTATTAAATCACTCAAGGAGGCATTAGATTCTATAAAATCTAATATTTCAAAATTAAGAAGCGAAAAAGGTGATATAGAAAGTAAAACATCAGATATCAAATATAGTATGAAATCTTTTAAATCAGAACTTCTTAAAATAAAAGAAACGCCTGATGATTCTCAATTTGAACATCTTAAAAATTTAATAAAGGATTTTGAGAAAAAAGAAAGTGTTAAATCTACAAGCAAAGATAATTTAAATGCTGATTATAATTTCATGGAAATTGTAGAACAGGTTTTAGGTGAAGATGGTGTAAAGAATTTAGCAGTTAAAACCATTTTACCGGGACTTAATACTAATATTGCTGCAATGGCGCAAACAATGCACTTACAATTCCATATTAGATTTGATGAGAAGTTTAATTGTATTATTAATCATTTAGGTGAAGATATTAATCCAATGACGCTTTCAACAGGTGAGCGCAAGAAGGCAGATTTTATTATCATCATCGCTATTATCAAAATATTAAAATTAAGATTTCCACAATTAAACTTATTATTCTTAGATGAATTGTTATCTTCAGTTGACCATGACGGTGTTTATAACATATTGAAGATATTAAATCAAGTGATCAAAGAAAACAAGATAAATACATTTGTTATCAATCACTCTGTGCTTCCACATGAAATATTCGACAAGAAGCTACAGATCTATAGAGAGAACGGGTTCTCTAAGTTCACCATAGATACTATAGAGTAAGATATATAAATAAAATAAAGAAATAGATGGCAACATATAATCTTAAGTATAACAAAGACGATTCAGTTATTAGACACATCATAATTGGTCTATTAGCTGATCTTAATAGCAAGCTTAGTTTTTGGAGACAAATCTCTAATGAAGAGAGAGCTATAATTGATGTGCCATTTTTTTACGCAGTATCAGGTGATGAAAACTTCGTTAAAGATAATTTCTTATTTTCAAATGTAAACGGAGAAGGCTGTGATCCAGATGGTCAATATGCAAATGGTAATTATGACAAAGTGCCAAGAGGTATAGTAAATCTAACTTCATTTTCTGTTGATCCTGGTAAATTAGTAAATAAAAGAAATTTAGGTAATTATACCATGATGAATAATCAAGGTTTAATGGAAGGTTATGTAGCTGAATTTGAAATTATTCCATGTGTAATTGGCGTAGATATTGAAATATTAGTTTCTAGTCAATTGGATATGTTTAAGGTCACAGAATCTATTATTAAAAACATGTATAAGGCAAACTTTTTCCATGTAGATGCAGGTCACCTTGAAGATGGTATGTATAGAATTTCTTCAGAATACATGATGCCAGACGATTACACACAAGAACGTCCAATTGAATATGGATTTGATGATAAAGAAAATCATAAAATTACATTTAGTTTAGAGATCAACACATTTATACCTTCATTTGATTTTGAAGATGATATCTACACTAAATTTACAAGATCTGTTTATCCTTTAGGTGTTACTGGTAATTACGGAGATCCAAATGGCGTAGCATTAGATCCTGCAATATTATATAGTGATTATGAGGGTGATATGCCACAACCTGTACAATACACAGACACTTCAGGTTCAATATGGATGTGGGATTCAGAAACACAATCATGGATACAAAAAGAATCTCCAAAAGGAGATGATTTCATAGTGGATGACTCAGATATGGGTAAATTAATAACTAAGAATTCACATTTAGTAAGAACTTCTAAAAGAAGAAAGAACTCAAATAGAATGTTTAAAATTGGTAATTCTCAAGAGTTTTCAAATGATGTTATGGAAAAAGATAAACCTCTTTTTGGTGATGATTTTGACGTCTCGTCGACAGATCTACCATTCAAAGAATAAATTAAAGATATATATTAAAAATTAAATAATACAAATGACAAATTTAAACAACGGAATTATTTCCCCATTTGTTGAAGCAAAACAAGGTTTTGTGTTTCATGCAGCTGGTCAAAATTTCAAAATGACAGGAAGTCATATAGAAAAATTTAGTAATGTTTCTGAGGATTTTAAATCATTAGTTAAAGCAAATGAACTTTTTTCAATAACAAACGAAGGCGTTTCTTTTTACTATGATTATAATAATAAGAAATCTATTTCTAAAATTGAAGAATCTTCAGTAGAGAACTTTAACTCACTTGTAGCATTGAATGAAAAAATTGATTTTTTAAATAGTAGTCTTAAAAATTCAAATAAAGCTAGTAATAATTCAGTTATAGTAGATGAGCTTAAAAATGAATTAGCAGTTTTAGAATCATCTAGAACCGATTTACTTAAGAATTCAATTACTATTGAAGTATCATATAAGGTAGAAGAAAACAAATTTTACACTGGTAATATAGAATTAGCAGTTTCTACTTCACTTCCTTTATCAGAATCTATGTTTGCATCTGCATATATTAGATATGAAGATAAAGCATTGATTGATTTATTCGAATTTGCTTCTAAGAACTATAAACATTATGGACTTTTAGAATTTATTTCTGAATCAAAAGACGGAGACGTTAATGTATTGGCAATGAGAGCAGAAAATAATATGTTCATATACAAATATAACGAATCTACCAAAATAGATAAATTTACTAAATTACTTGCAGACGCAGCCATCGAATATGTTGCTGAACAAACAGGTGCAGATATCACGCCAATGGTTGAAGATATTTTAGAATCTTATAAATCTAGAAGAGCAGCTAAAAACGAGAAGATGTTATTAATGCATGAAATGATTGCATTTTTAAAAGATCAAAAAGGTAGATTAGCTGAAGCTAATAGAAATTTACCAGACATCAAGGCAGCTGATCAATTACTAAACTCTGAAATCAAAAGAATTTCTGAAGAACTAGATAATATAGGAAATGAAGATATTCTTACTAAAGATGATGGTTATATTGACGCCTCTACTAAATATGAATCAGACGAATTCCCTAAGGGTACCATTGTAAAAGTAGATGCATTAGAATGGGCTGGACAAGGAAAAACAGACATATTAACAGTATTCGTAAACGACGATCCATTAAGAATAGAGAAAAACAAGCTTCAGTTATCTGCTGAAGATTCTATTTAAAATATTACACTATTTTATTTTAAAGCCCATTTGGAAACAATTGGGCTTTTTTTCGTATAAGTTTAAATACATCTAACAACAATGGCAAGAAAGAAAAATTATTTAAATAACAAAGATCTTTATAACGAACTTGTAAAGTCAAAAGAATTAGACAAATTAACACCAACTGCAGAAAAAATGTTAGTGTTATTAGCAGAAAGAACTATTAACAAATTAAACTATGTTAATTCAGATGATCGTAACGATTGTTTACAGTTTGCTCTATTAGATCTTTTAAAATATTGGAGAAATTTTAATCCAAAATATCCAAACGCATTTGCGTATTTTACAGAAATAGCAAAAAGAGGATATGCAAAAGGATGGAATAAAATTCATCCACAGAAATATAAAGGCACGTTATCGATTGATCGAATCTCTACAGGAGGTGATAGTGAAAACGGCGGAATGTTTAACATATAAATGTCAATAAAAAATCTTAAACCTACTAATAATTCAGGCTTTATACAAGGATATTTTAATCCAAAAAATCCAGAAAAGTATATTGGCCCAATCCCTATTATTTATAGATCATCATGGGAAAGAAAGTTTATGATTATGTGTGACACAAGAGAAGACGTTATTAAATGGTCAAGTGAGCCAGTAGAGATTAAGTATATTTGGTCTTTTGATAAAAGAGAACATAAGTATTATCCAGATTTCTACATGAAAACTAGAAGTATTGATGAGGGTGTGGAAACGTATAAAGAATTTTTGGTTGAAATAAAACCAGAAGCACAGATTACAAAGCCATCTCCTCCTAAAAAGAATAGCCAAAAGGCATTGAAGTCATATAAGTTTTTGGCAGAGCAGTATATAAAAAATAGAGATAAATATAAATATGCACAAGCATGGGCTGACAACAGGGGTTGGAGGTTTATTGTGTTGACTGAAAAATCTCTGAAATAATGGGTAAAATAAAAAAGGACATTAAGGATTTAAGTAAAGAAGCTGGTAGTAAAACTAAAGCACGAAGAAGTGCTGAAGAATGGTTTGAAAAAGCATCCAAATCTGTTAGAGACAATTCTGTTGCCAAATATAGTAAACCATTTAAAACGGGTATGATTCATGTATTTAGATATGATAAACCTAAAAATATTAAAACTCTACCGTGGTGGGATAGAAATCCAGTAGTATTAGCACTGGATCCACATGAAAGCGGAACAGACGTTGGTATTAATTTAAACTTATTACCAGTACAAATGAAAGAAGATCTATTAGATATGATCTATGACAGAATGGAAGGGCAGATTAAATCAAAATCTGGAAGGGCATCAAAAGACAATGCAATGACACAAGGTCAAATAAACCTAATTTATAAAGATGCTGTAAAATTTTTAAAACAATTTGGTTTTGATTTTGCAGTTAGACAATATATTCCACAACTAAAAAAGAATCAAAAGGTAGTTTCTTATGAAAGTTGGGCAAAAATAGCGCTATGTGACTTTGATGACTTAGATGGTATTGGAATTAACGAAGTAAAGCGTGCGTTTAGGGAACACCTTAAAACACGCGGAAAAAGAAAAGATATATAAACAGAACATAATAATATAGTAATATGGCAGGATTTAACGATAGAAACGGACCATTGAGTAATGGATCAAAGCCTTTTAGCATATCAAATGCATTAAAGTCTTTATCCTCGTTCGGTATGCGATATGATGATTTAGTCTTAAGACAATCACAAGCAATTGGACCAATGGAAGCAGAAATTGGTTATGGTCAAATGAATCCATTTGGTGTTGACAACGACGACATCTATGGTGCATTTGCAGCAATGTCTATGACAGACACTAACCTAAGATCTAATATTCCGTTCTTTGATCAATCATATGAAGGTAAAAGAGAAGAACTTAGAAAGTTTTCATTAAACGATGAAGTAGAAGATATTTTAGATATTCTTTGTGATGAAACAATAGTGTATGATGAAAAAAACTTTTTCTGTTACCCTGAAATTTTAGGTATTGATATATCAGATGATGTTGATAAAGATCTTAACAAATATTTCAGACAAATTTATCACTATTTTGGTTTTAATTCTGATCAATCTGCATGGTACTTCTTTAGAAAATTTCTTATTGATGGATATCTTGCTTTTGAAATAATTTATTCCCCTGACCAAAAAGAAATTATAGGTTTTAAAGAATTAGATCCTATTACTCTTATTCCAGGTTACAATCACGATGATGGTAAAAAAGTTTGGGTACAATATAAAGATGATCCAGTAAAAGAAAGAAAATTATATGATTCACAAGTTATATACATTTCTTATTCATCTATAACTACTGCATCTAGAGTTTCATATATAGAGAGATTAACAAGAGCATTCAACTTGTTAAGAATTATGGAACATACCAGAGTAATCTGGGCAGTGACTAATGCTTCATTTAGAATGAAGTTTGTAATTCCTGTAGGTGGTAAATCTAAAACTAGAGCTAAACAATCTTTGGCACAGTTAATGAATTCTTATAAGGAATCTGTAGATTTCGATTGGGAATCAGGTACTTTAGCCACAGACGGTAAACCAATGCTACAATTTAGTAAAGAATATTGGTTACCTTCTAAAGATGGTGATTCACCAGAAATAGAAACATTAAATAGTGAAGGACCAGATCTTTCAGATACAGAAGCACTTAAATACTTCTCAGATAAATTAAAACATGTTTCTAAAATTCCTTACTCAAGATTCTTATATGAAGATGGAGGTGGAGATTTCAACTTAGCTGCTGATGGTATGATTAGGGATGAGATCAAGTTTGGTAAGTTTATCAAACGATTGAGATCTATATTCATGGAAATTTTATCTAAGCCTTTATTTATTCAAATGTGTTTAAAATATCCTGAGTTTACAAATGATCCTCAGTTTAAATCACAAGTAGCTTTAAGGTTTAATGAAGAGAATGTGTTCTCGGAATTAAAAGACATGGAATTAATGGAAAAACGATTAGACTTTATTGGTACTATGAGAGATTCGTTAATGACAACCAATCAAGAGACTATGGAAGAAGAATACTATTTCGATCAAGAATACTTAGTTAAAAAGTATCTTAAACTAAGTGATGATGAAATTAGAGCAAATGAAGCCTTTAAATCTAAACTGGCAAAGAAGTCGGCTGAAGAACCAGAGGCTGAAGATCCATTCGCAATGTAAAACAATGATTAAAAAAGATATATAAAACATGAAAATTATCAAAACATTTAATGACTTCATATCTGAAGATGCTCTTAGAGCTGGGGAAGATTCTAAAGTCATAATCGACGATCTAAAGTTAGATTCTGGTCCTGAAATTAAATCTGCTGAAATTCTAGGAGCTATTACAGCAGCTTTAACTGATGAAGAATTTAAGGAGTATTTTTATGAAACATATAGCGAAGCTGCTTTTGCAGAAGGTGAAATGGATATTCTAGTAGGCTATTATTTAGATAAATCGGCAGAAGAAGCTGAAGCTGAAAAGGAAGCTGAAAAGGAAGAAGAAGGTGGTGAAGAAGACAGCGATGACCCGCTTGCTGGAATGTAATAAGATATTTCAATAATAAAGTATGATATATATTAAAAATACAAAAATAAAATATTATGAATAATAATAACGATTTATTGATCGTCGAGATGTCGTCATCTGCATTGAGTGTTACTCCATCGGATAATAAAGACTACATTCTGGAAGGTGTTTTTGGTCAAATTGATCAAAAAAATAAAAACAACCGTATTTACACAGAATCCGAATATGTTCCTCAAATAGAAGCATTACAACAAAAAATCGGAGCTAGTAAATTACTGGGTGAATTAGATCACCCTGCACAATTTGATATTTCTTTAAAGAATGTATCTCACATTATTGAAGAATTAACTTATGACAAAGATTCTAAAGAAGTCAGAGGACGTATTAAATTATTAGATACAGATGCTGGTCGTCAAGCTAAAGCCTTAGTAGACGCTGGTGTACCTTTACAGATTTCATCTAGAGCTGCAGGTGCAGTTGAATCTAATGGACAAGTAAAAATTAAGCAATTGTTTACATACGATTTAGTAGCTGACCCTGGTTTTGAAAACGCAGAGTTAAAGAGAGTTAATGAATCTTATGGTTTTTCAAACGACACAGGACTTTATATATATGAAGTTGGTGAAGCTAATTTAACTGAAAATATTGAAAATAAAACTACAAACACACAAATAAAAGAAAATAAAAACATGGCAGAATTTGTAAAATCTGAGGATTTCAATAAGTACTCTGAGTATTTAGCGAATGAGATCAAGACACTAAAAGAGTCTATTGAAGCTAAAGACGAAGCAGCTTCAGGCGAAAACACAGTAGAAAATCTAACACAACACAATAACCACATTGTAGAATCAGTTAATGATTTAACAGAATATGTAGGGTATATTGCTGAACAATTAGATGGTTCTATTCAGTATACTGAACATGTAGCTGAAAAAACAGATCAATCTATTTCTTATTCAGAAAGTATTGCTGAAAAACTAGATCAAGGTATTTCTTATACTGAGCATTTAGCAGAATCAGTATCTAAAGTTAAAGATTTCGCTAATTATTTAGCAGAAGCACATAACGAAGGTGCTGAATCAAACAACACTTTATTAGAATACGTTGAATACTTAAAAGAAAACTTACAATCTGTCTCTGAATACGCAGAATACATTGCTGAATCTTTAAACGAAACTGTTGAAGAAGTTGAAGTTAATGTTGAAGCAGAAGAAGATAAAGAAGAAGATGTAGAAGCAGCTGATAACGTTGAAGGTGAAGAAGTTGCAAAAGAAGCAGGCGAAGATAACGAAGAAGTTACTGAAGAGACTGAAGAAGTTACTGAAGAAGAAGATCCTGCAAAAGATAAAGACGAAGCTGAAGACACAGACGAAATAGAAAACATCGGTGATAATTCAGAAGAAGGTGCAGTTGCTGCAGATAGCGATGAAGCTGGAAAAGAAGTTGAAGAAATTGAAGACGAAGAAGTTGAAGCTGGAGATAATTCAGAAGAAGGCGACGTTGGAGGTGAAGAAGTTGCTAAAGAAGGTGACGAAGACGCTGACGATGCTGTAACATCAGATTCTGAAATCGAAGATGAAACTGAAGAAGCTGATGCTGGTGAAGGTGAAGAAGAAGCTGAAGGTGAAGATGGAGCACACGATCCATTAGAAGCTTATAAAGCAGATATCTCTTCTAAATTAGACGCACTAGTAGAAAATGCAACTAAAAAAGAAAATGAAAATCCTTCATTCTTTAAAGTAGTATCATCTGCAACTAGAAATAAATATAACGAATTATCAGAATCTGCTAAAACAGATGTTAGAGGAATCGTTTCTAAAAGAGGATTTATGACAGAATCAGAAATTATGTCAGTAATGAATGAAGCACAACTTATTGTTGAAAGTGCAGGAGCACAACCTACATTCATTGCTCTTATGCCTTCTGAATATAAAGAAGCATGGGCTAATCTATCTGAATCTAAACAAAATAATATCATCGCACAATCTAAATACCACACGTTGAACACAGAATATCAAGTTGCTAATTTCTGGCAAACTAGAGACTTAAGAGACACTAAAGTGGAATTAGAAAAAGTTGCAATGGTAACTGAAGCTAAGAAAGAAGAAACTAAACCAACATTAGGATATGATGTATCAGGTATGGCAGATGCTTTCAAACAAAGGTTCAATAAGTAAAAAATTAACAGATATATAAATTAATCGACGATAAGGGTGACAGAAGCAGAAAACCCATTGAATGTCGAGTTTTTAACTAAACAACAATAAACAAAAAAAACGATCATTAAAAATGGCAAATTTATTAAACGAAGCTGAGATCAAGAATACATGGGCACCGATTATCTCGGAAGCTACAGGTATCAACGAATCTAGCAAATTAGCGTGGATGTCGACTTACTGTCACAACCACAAACTTTATGAAGACGCGAACATCATGTCTTTATCTAACAACCCTGGCCCAATGAACTTAACAGGTATGGGTGCAGTATCTTTTCCTGCTGGCGCTCCTGCAAACGGTGCAGCTGATGCAGCTAAAGGTTCTGGTGACAAAGCTCCAACATTATTGCCTTTGGCAATGCAAGTTGCTGCTCAAACTATCGGTTTAGACTTAGTACCAGTAGTACCAATGGCTGGACCAATGGGATTATTGTCTTACTTAGACTTTACTTATGAAGGTGGTACTGTTGCATTAGGTGCAACTGCTCCAACTTACATTAAAACTGCAAATGGAAAAGCTGGTCTTGACGAATTAGTAGGTACATCAAGAATTGATGGAAAAAACATCATCAAGATTGTTGATGCAGTTGCTGCTGGTGAAACAATCGCTGACAGATATACTGACGCTTCATTAGTTGCTGCATTAGAAGACCACATTGCTGGATTCTCTGGTGCTGACGCTAACGGTAAGCCAATGTCAAGAGAAGTTGGTGAAAGAACTGCTGATAAAGTAATGGGTCTTTCTTTATTCTCTAAAAGTGTTGCTGCTGAAACTTTCCAAGTTGCTGCTGCAGTTACAAGAGAACAAGTACAAGATTTAAAACAATTCGGTGTAGATGCTGTTGCTCAAGTTGAGTCAGTATTAACTAACGAATTAACTCAATCTATCAACAACCACATCTTAACTAAGATGAGAGCTATCGCTGAAGGAGGAATTTCTGAAGTTACTTTAGATTACACTCAAGGTGGAAACACTTACGGTGATGTTAACAGAAGAATCCTTACTCACGTATTGGCTGCTGCTAACTTAATCGCTAACAGAGGTAGAAGAGGTGCTGGTAACTTCGCTGTAGTTGATGCTAAATTAGCTTCAGCTTTACAAGGTGTTGCTGGTTTCGTACCAAACCCAATGGCTAACACATTTAATCAAGTTGCAGGTGCAATCTACCCAGTAGGTTCTGTAGCTGGAATTAATGTTTACACTGATCCAAACTTATCGTTTGACGGTGATGCTGCTGGAAAGCACGAAATTCTAGTAGGTAGAAAAGGTGACGGTAACGGTGCTGGATTAGTATTCATGCCTTACTTAATGGCTGAATCAGTTCAAATGATCGCTGAAGGAACTATGGCTCCTAAAGTAGCGGTTAAATCTAGATACGCTCTAGTTGAAGCTGGTTTCCACCCAGAAACTGCATACCAAAAATTCAAAGTAGCTGGATTAAAACTATAATCTAAACACTTAGAACAATTGATATAAAAGGCTGCCTTCGGGCGGCCTTTTTTATTTCTAGAAGTATTTAAAATATTAAGAGGATATATAATATATTAACAAGGTAATTTAAAACAAAATAATAATTATGAAACTTAAATCAAAATTAAAACTTTACGAAGAGTTCGTAAATGAATCAACTAAAGAAACTACAACAACGACAGACTCTGTTGCTATAGATCAGGTTAGTGTTGATGCAACTGTAGATTCTGCAGAAGCGGTTAGAACTGAAGTTATTAGAGACGTAGATACTATTCTTAATAATCTAGCTGAATTATCAGATAGAATTGGAGAATCAGAATCTATTACTTTAGAAATGGATGAATTATTCGAAGAATTATTCGAACTAACTAATGTTACAGAACTTAACGAAGGTATATTAGATTTTATTAAATCTCCTATTAAGTTCATGAAAATTAAGAAAAATCTTAAATCATATCAAAAAGCCTTAGTACAAAAAGCAATTAACGATGTTGATTTCGCTAAGAAGAAACAGGCAGGTGATGCTGGTGAAAAGGGTAAAGACGATAAAAGAATAGAAACATTAAAACAAGCTAACGAAGCTAAAAACAAAGCATTAGATGATCAATTATCTGCTATCGCAGAAAGAATGACAGAATTGTCAAGTGGAGATGAAGGTTTAGGTAAAGTTGTTTCTATTGGAAAAACAAAATCTAAATTAGCTGCGGCCAAACTAGTAATGAAAGCAACTTCAGGTGAAGAAGCAAAACAACTTAAATTAGAAATTGATACTTTAGCAGATAGAATTGCAGATGATGAAAAATCTCTTAAAGATTACGCTAAAAAAGCTGGTCCAGCTGATCATACAGATTCTGATGATCAATCAGGTGATAATGATAATGCGGCTAGTCAAGATCAAATGGCAGGTGTAGGCGATGAAGGTAAGCCTAAAGGTAAGCCTAAGAAAAAGGATGAAACTCCAGAAGAGAAAGAAGCTAGAATAAAGAAAGAAAAGACAGATAAGAATGCTCCTAAAATTGAAAAATTAGAAGCTTCAAAAACTAAAGCTAAAGAAGCATACGATGCTGTAGATGCAGGTAATAAGATTGAGAAAGCTAAAGCAAAAATTGCTTTTGTAAAAGTACAATTAGAATTAGCTAAACTTAAAGAAGATGATGCAGAAGTAATAAAAGGCTTTGAAGACGAAATCAAAGCGCTTGAGATGACAGCTAATCGTAAAGCAGTTCAAGTACCAGCCGGTAATACAGAAACTGGTTCAGGCTCTGGTTCAGGCTCAGGTTCTGGTTCAGGTTCTGGTTCAGGTTCTGGTTCAGGTTCAGGCTCTGGTTCAGGAGGCGGTACACCGCAAAATGACAATAACCAAATTTCTGTAGAAGATGGTACAACTATTAATGAAGCTACTCTTGGTGAACTAATGTCAATGAGTGAGGATAATTACGAATATTTAAAAGGAGAAGCTAAGAAACTAGGAGTTAAAGTATCAGTTTCAACTGGAAAAGATTCAATGTATGACGATATGGGATATGATACATTATCATTCAGTGGTGATAAAGCTGCTATTTTAAAATTAGCCAAAATTTCAGGTCATGATCAAGATATTTGTTCAGAACCAGATTGTGGTGGTTATGAGATTACAGAAGCCGTTGAAGTAACTGAAGCATCTCTTTCAGGTATAGAATTTGGAAACGATGACGACATTCACCCAACTAAATTTAAACCTTTAACTACATCTTTAAAGAAGAATAAAGTTAAAATGGAAGTTGAAAAAGAAGAAGGTGACCACGGTTACCCAGAAGTTAAATTAACGGGTAAAAGAAAGGACATCGAAAAGGTTTTAGCTGATGTATGGGGACCAGATAGTGTTAGTGATTATGAAGATTATTTTGAATCAGTAGTTACTGAAGCATCTCTTTCAGGTATAGAATTTGGAAACGATGACGATATACACCCAACTAAATTTAAACCTTTAATTACATCTTTAAAGAAGAATAAAGTTAAAATGAAAGTTCAAAAAGAAGAAGGCGACCACGGTTACCCAGAAGTTAAATTAACCGGTAAAAGAGAAGATATCGAAAAGGTTTTAGCTGATGTATGGGGACCAGATAGTGTTAGTGATTATGAAGATTATTTTGAATCAGTAGCAACTGAAGAAACAGCTGAAGAAGTTGAAGAAGGAAATGAATTCGGAGCTGCAAGAGCAGAAGCAATTGCAAAAGGTGAGAAAACATTTAAAGTAGGCGACGAAGAATATCCAGTAGAAGATGTTTCTAAGGAAGATGAAGAAAACGCTGAAGAATTTGTAGAAGAAGCAAAAGAAGAATTACCTAAAACTATTAAATTAGATGAAGGTTTAACTATTGCACAACGATTCTCAAGATTAATGTAAGATTAAAGAGAACGTTTAGCGTTCTTTTTAGCAAGTTTAAGAAACTCCTCTCGTTCTTCGAGCAGGAGTTTTTTACATTTCTTACGAAACTCAATTGAAGATTTTAATATACGACTATCAATCATTGGTGCTTTTAATGCATCATGATATTCTGGATGTAAAAAGTTTTCCAAATCAAAATTCATAAATTTAGCTTTAATTGGCTTGAGACTAATCGCACAATACCAATCTACTATATTACAGTTTTCATGAAGAGTTGCTAAATCAACCAACATTTCATTACTATGATCCCAGTATTTTTTAGTTAATGCGACGCTTTTAATTGGTGGTTTTTGCATTCTAAGTACACAATGGACAAATTGATCATCATCAGACCATCTTCTAATATGCCTGTGTTCAACAAGGAACTTCCTGAAGAACTTCATCATTGGTGCTAGTATAATACCGTACCTATTTCGTGGATTAGGACCAGATGTGCGGGTGATGATTATATGAGAATAAGATCTTGCCATTTATTATATTTATCTATGAAACTTTATAGCTGTTGTGAGGTATAACCATTAAACATATTATATACATGAATTCGATAAATCAATTATTTACAGAAAAATACAGACCTAAAAACCTAGAAGAACTCATATTACCAGAGAGGGTAATGAGTAAATTCAATGATGGTTTAGTACAAAATATGCTATTCGCTGGATCACCAGGAACAGGCAAAACATCATGTGCTAAGGCAATTGTTCAACAATTTAAACTACCATATCTCTATATTAATGCATCAACAGATACATCAGTAGAAGTTATTCGTACAAGAATTACCGATTTCTGTTCTACTGTTTCTATTATGGATGCACCCGGAATGTTTAAAGTAGTAATACTTGATGAGGTTGATGGTGTATCAGATCAATTCTTTAAAGCATTGCGTGCTACTATGGAAACATTCGCATCTAATTCTAGATTTATTGCAACATGTAATTATATTAATAAACTACCAGATCCAATTCTTTCAAGATTTGAAGTTATAGATTTTGATTTTGACAAACAAGAAGAAAGTGAACTAACAAAAAAGTATATTAAAAGAGTTTATGAGATTTGTAAGAAAGAAGACATGACAATTGAAAAGCCGGCATTGGTTGAATTTGTTAAAAGAAACTTTCCTGATTTAAGATCTACTCTTAATAAATTACAAGGATATAAAACACAAGGTACTTCCAATATTACAGTAGATGATGTTAAAAAATTCAACTCTGTATATAAAGACGTATTTGAATTAGTGTTTAATGAAACAGATCCTGCAAAAAATTATCAAACATTAGTAGGTAATTATGCAAATAGAGTTGACGATGTTTTACAAACACTTGGCGCTGAATTCATTGAATATATCCAGCAAGAAAAAGGACAATATATAAAACATATACCACAGATAATTATAACTGTAGCTAAGCATCAATCTCAAAGAGTTCATGTTATTGATCCAGTTATTACAATGTTAAGTTGTGTATATGAGATACAAAGTATAGTTAATTCGTAAAAAAGTAATAAATAATTTTTTTATGTCAATTATTTTTGGTATATTAGGCATAGATATTAAACACATAAGATATGAAAGTGGGAAAACACACACTATTAATAGACGGTAATTATTTTGTATTCAGCAGACTTTTTGTTTTACCAAAACCTAAAACAGGTCAACTGTTAGGTGATGATAAACAAAAATCACAGTTTATGAGAAAATTAGCCATTGATTTTGCATCAGAGATGCGTAAATTAAAAATGTTTGTAGATGACGTTGTATTAACAGTTGATTCTAAATCATGGAGAAAAGATTTATACCCAGAAGCAGATTATAAGGGTACTAGAAAACAAAGCAGTAATGTAAATTGGACAAATGTATATGGAGTTTATGAAGAATTCCAAAAAATATTAGCCGATAAAGGTGTTACTGTACATCAAATACAAGGTGCAGAAGCAGATGATGTTATTTTTGGATGGTCTACTGCACTTAATAACAGGGGTAAATCATGTATCGTATGGTCAGGTGATAGAGATCTTATTCAATTAGTAAATTACTCTAAAACTAATGATGCACATACTTTATGGTATTACAATACTAAAAAATCTTTATATGCTTATGAAGGTTTTGAAACAGACATGGAAGCATCGGTTGCATCTGAAATGTCAAATGAAGATCTTCTATTTAACATGGGAGGTGAACACATGACAAGAGATTCGTATCAAAATAATATTATGTCATGGGTAAAAGCACTTAAAATAAATATTACAGAAGTTGATTGTGATAGATTTATTTTCAATAAGATTCTTATAGGTGATAAATCAGATAATATACCATCTGTAGTTACGTGGCAAAAAGAATTAAAAACAGGCAAGCTTAGAACATACTCTATCACAGAGAAGATGGCAGATACCATATACGATCAATTCATTAAAGAACTAGATAACTTTACTATTGAGTATTTGTTTAATACAGATCACAAGAACTCTCTTACAGACATCATATACAGAGTAGTTGGACATTCTAATACTGCATTGATCAAAGCATCTTTATCTAATAACATCGCGTTAATGTTACTACATATTAAAACTATTCCAGACTCTATTCAAAAAGCGATATATGATGCTATCGAAAAGGATTGGGAAGGAGCATTAGAAAATGTAGAACAATTCCAAGATATGGAAAAAATATTGGAAGGAACAAGTTGGTTGAAAGATAAAGCAAGTTTTGGTCCTGATGCATTCGCAGGAATGGATATTCCTAAAGAAACAAAGACCAAAAAACCTCCAATGAAATTAGTAGGTAAGAAAACAAATACAGATAAAAAATTGGCACCTAGTAAAAAGTTATTCTAATATGACACTAACTGATTATATTCAAATAGAAGAAATATTAGCAGAAGCAAATGCACATAATCTAAAACCAGAAGTTATAGATCTTGCTATTAAAATAGAGATGCTTCATAATTTTTCAAAAGTAGATGCACATCAACATGCATTTAACACCTTAATAGGGTAAACTTTCTTACTAATCCACATATAAATAATATGCTAGACGAAACTAAATTATTTGATTTTGTAAAGATAATGTTTACAAAACCAGACCAATACAACAATATAAAAAATCATTCAAAGAAACGACATCACTTTATGATCAATCGTTTCTTTGCTATTAAATATCCATCTAATGCTAATCTTTTTAATTTAAACGGTATTAATGGAGGAAATGTAGTAGAATCATGGGCTATGGTTGCTCAAAGATTCAAAGGTGTTCCACGTTGGTTTTATACTAAGACCAAAAAAGCACCAAAAAAACAGGTTGATAGATATACTCCTAACGATGCTTCAATTGAGATCTACCTGTCAAAAAATGAAATAGGTATGCGAGAATTCAATGATTTAAAATTGTATGCAAAAGAGGAACTATTTAATGATTTACAAAAAATTGAAGCGCAAATAGATGTTTACAGAAAATAAAGATGACTTTTCAGAAGTAGTAGATATTACACTTTATCGATATAATTCAATAGACACTAAAATATGGGGACTAATTTCTAGGGACTCTATGTGTAAAAGAATAAGCGATGATTCGTATTTAGTACAGGCTACAAAAATGCAACAATATATTACTAAGTTCTTTGCTAGAGAAATAAATAGATTTAAATCTGTGGGAGATGCATCTATACACAAAGAAGCAACTTCAATTTATTTTATATGGCAAATGTTACAAAATATGCCAAATTTATCATGGATCAAAGTTACTTTAAATAAAAATCTAAATTATAATAGAATTGTCAAGATTGATCAAATTAAAACAATTAAATATAATATTAAAACAATTAGAGGTAGTTTAAGATTATTTGAATTATTTGAATCGAGAGAATTAAATATTATAAATGAAGTTTTAGAAAGATGTAAGATGATGTCAAGTGATGAGATGTATAAAGTTTTTAAACTAAAACAGTTCATGACAGTGTTAGATATGTATTTATCAGATAATGAAGCAACAGAAACCTTTGGAATAATTAATGCAATAATTCATAAATTAGAACCTTATGAATCTGACGATCCTGAAATACTCTTAATAACAGATAGAAATTCAGATATATAATAAAAAACAAGACCACTGGTCCTTTTATTAATGGTAAATAATTTTACAGCAGATCAAATAGGTGACTCATTTGTCGCAAAGCTAATAGAACCATACGAAAATGTAGCGGGTATCAATTCATGGGATATTGTAGCAGGTGTAAGTACGCCAAATACTATAGGAACTTTAAGTATGACTGAAGGTAATCTTACTGTTACTGGACAAAACACCAACTTATTTTTAAATAGAGGTGATAAAATCATAGTAGGTAATACAACATTTGAAGTAGATACAATATATGACTCGAATACTTTTACAGTATTGGAAGTTCCTACCTTTACTGCAACAGGCTTAAAATTTTACTTACCATTAAATCCAAACAATTTTTTTAATTACGAATTTAAATGGTCACAAGAGCCATTAGATAGTGATGGAGGCGCAATGTCAGAATACGCGTTATTAAACACTGGCACATCACCTACGGATTTATTAGGATTAACGTTTGATTCTACTAAACCCCTATGGATTAGTGTTAGGTTTACAGTAAATAGATTATCTACGGCACATTCTTTATCTTTATTAAGTCTTACATTTAATTTAGAAACAGAAGCTGGAGAAATTATATCATGCCCTCAATATTGTACTGATTGTACTGATCCATCAGCAATGAATGGATGTGCTAATATATCTGTTACATGTGACGAAAACTTATTTGATCCATATTCTTTACAAAAACCAATTAATGTATATAAGCAAATATCTGATTTATCTACTGAGATGTTTGGCCATAAAGTAAAGTATTATAAAGTAGAGGCAGATAAAAGATCACGCGATGTTATATTAATGGAATATTCATTGTATAATGTTAAAGATAGTGGAGAATTTAAAATAATGGTACCAGATAATGAGATGCCATCTAATGAATTTAAATTTGATATTTATGGAATGGGATTTGAGGATTTTGAAATACACATAACAAAAACTCAATTTGAATCAGCATTTGGTCCAAATAAAAATCCAAGAATGAGGGATTACTTATATTTTCCTTTAATGAATAGAATGTATGAAGTTAGTTCTGTTGCATTTGCAGATGAATTTAACATGGAACATTCTTACTGGAGAGTAATGCTTAGAAAATATGAGGAAAGAACAAGCACTATTAATAATGATACAGTAATAGAGCAAGAAGTTAATGATTTAGTTACAGGATTAGATGAAGTCTTTGGAGAAGAGATACAAGACGAATTTACACAAGTTACTAAACCAGAACAATATCAAACCGTATTTACAGAAGTAGGTGATGGTATTAGAGAAAGAATTCATAACAACTTAACAATATTAGATACTGAGATTAGACAGAAGTGGACAATCATTAGTAAAAACACATATGATCTTAGTAGTATTAAAGACATAGGAATAGAAGCATTGGTTTATAAAAGAAAATCTAAACTTGCATCCAATGATAATTTAGCTATTACACTTTGGTTTCAACCTAATTTAAAAGAAGCTAATCCAAATGCAACATTAATAGATGGATATTTAAGTGGTAAAGGATTAAAGGTGTCAACAACATCTAATAGCTTGTCAGTTAAAATAAACGGAGATTCTCATTCATTTACATATGACAATGAAATTTTAAATGATGTATGGCATGGTGTAGTTATTAATGTAAATAATAAATACAGCAAACTTACAGCTAACGTATTCAAATTAGAACCTGGTAGTAACTTATTAAATAGTAATACAACACAAACAGGAATCACATCAGTATTAAATGATTCGAAAGATATTTCTGCTTATGATTGGAATTCATTAAAACAATGGTCTCTTATGCCAGGTCCAGCAAAATTAACAAACGTTAGATTATTTAATAGATCAATAGAAGCAGAACAAAGACTAAATGTATTACAACAATATATTGTTAGAGATAATAAATTCGCTCTAGTCATAGATAACGCAGTTCCATCAATTCAATTAAGAAGATATAATCAAAATAGATAATTTACTATAAATTTACTACAATGATTTGTTAGATATATAGATTATAATATAATAATATGAGTGAAGAAAAGAAAAAGAATATATCTGAACAAGCCGATCAAATAAGAAGGGAATTAGATGATTTGATAGGAGATACTAATGTATTAGATGTAGAAACAGATCCGACAGATCTGCCAATCAAACAACCAAGAACAGATTTAGCACCACGTGTAAGTTATGAGGAATTGAAAGGTTCTGCTACAAAAAAAGCAGAAAAAACCATTACAGCACTCATGAAATTTTACTTAGACGCAGATATTATAGAAAGAGACGAATATATTCAAGCTAAGAAAAGAATGGATGAAATGACAATGTCATCTCTAATATATCAATTACAAGCTGGAGAAAGAGCATTGACTACACTTTTACAAACAATTGATGATGGTGAATTAGCACCTAGAATGTTTGAAGTTCTAGCGACACTGCAAAAATCAATGTTAGATATTATTAAATCACAGACAATGTATCTAATGGCTTCTGAAGAATCTACAAAAAGAATTGCACGTGATATTGAAATCTATAAAAAGAGAGATGACGTCAAAGAAATAGAAGAATCGGGAGGAGATAAAGAAAATAAGAATTTACAAAGAGGTACTAAAGATTTAATGGCTGCAATTCAAGCAGGTATAAAGAATACATCAGATGACGATATAGAAGATGTCGAAGAAACTACAGAAGATTAATGAGCGATTACGTAGGAGATAATAAATGGATTCCCAAAGAAGAAGGGGACGTTGCATCAGAAAAAATTGTTTGGTCTACTAAACAGGTAAATGATTTGATGATAGCAATGGATCAAGGTTTTAGACCTAAGGTTGCCATGCCATTTTATGAAGGTAAAAACTTTCTACGTAAAGGTAATATTGTATTTGAATATACTGATGAAGAAATTACTGAATTAGCTCGATGCGCTACAGATATTGTTTATTTTGCTGAAAAGTATGCAGTAGTAATGACAGATGAAGGAATTCAACAAGTAAAACTTAGAGAATATCAAAAAAGAATGCTTCGAAATTTCCAAGAAGAACGATTCAATATTGTATTAGCTTCTAGGCAAATGGGTAAAACTGTGACGGCATCTATATTTAATGCATGGTACTTAATATTTAATACAGATAAAAATACTCTTTTATTAGCCAACAAATCAGATTCAACTAAAGAGATTATTGATAAAGCAAAAGTAGTTGTAGAAAACGTACCATTCTTTATGAAACCAGGTATTGTTAAATATGATGTAATGAATGTTAAGTGTGATAACGGATGTAGATTGGTAGGACAAGCAACTACTGCAAAAGCAGGTATTGGTTTTACTATTCATAATTTATATCTTGATGAGTTTGCACATATTCATCCAACTATTGTAGATACCTTCTATGAAAATGTATATCCTACATTATCCGCATCAAAGGTTTCTAGAATTACTATCACGTCTACTCCAAATGGATTTAACAAATTTTATCAAATATATGCAGCTGCAGATAGAGGTGAAAATGAATACACTGCAATGCGAGTTGATTGGTGGGAACATCCAGACAGAGATGATGATTGGTATAATAGAGAGCTAGGAAACTTAGGTAGTATAGAAGCATTTAATAGACAATATGGAAATGAATTCGTTTCGTCTTCAAACCTTTTATTAGATCCAATAGATTTAAAGAAAATGCGTAAACGAATGAAGCAATATGTTTATCATGACCTAGAAGAGTTTGATGATATTAATATAGATGTTAGGGATGTTCTATTATGGAATCCTGACTTCGATATTGAATCAACTAAAGATGCTTCAAAGTTTTGGTTATTTTCGGTAGATATTGCTGAAGGAAATGGAGGTGATTATTCAGTGATAAATATATTTGAAGTTATTCCTATGAATAAAAAGGAAATTGAAAATTCACTTAATCCAGGTGCCATGTATGATTTCTTTAAAATAAATCAAGTAGCAATATTTAGATCTAATGAACATGTTATAGAAGATTTTGCAAAGGTTTTATATACTTTATCTACAGAGATATTTTATAACGAGAATGTAAAAATGATAGTAGAATACAACACATATGGTTCGGTATTGTTTCAATATCTAAGATCTGTGTTTCCACAAAGAAATGATTTTGATGATGAAATGATTGTAAAATTCAGACATCGACATGATTCTAAGACATTAAAACATGGAATAAAAATAAAATCAGATAATAAAGCAATATTTTGTCAGAATTTTGCAAAGTTATACAAGATAAATAGGATAAATATAACAGATGAAACAACAATAAATGAAGCTAGTCTATTTGGAGGTTTACCAAGAGGCGGTTACGGAGCTCAAATGGGAAATGATGATACTGTTATGACAGTTATTAGTTCTACTGAATTCTTTAACACTACAGATTATGCAGATTATATTGAAGAACTTCTGGATTTTATAGATCCAGACTTACATACTGAGATGGAAAGGGTGTTATATAAAGATAATATTTCTGATGGAGATTTACAATATGACATTTATGATTTAATATAAATAAATTTCGAAAGAAGAATAGATATATAATAAAAGTAAAAAAAATAAAAAAGAACAACTATGGCATTAAGTCCTCAATTATTACAGTTCAAAAGCTCAGGCGTATATCGCTTAGAGTTTGACAAATCACAGACGGTTAATATCCCTGCTGAAACTATTAGATTGGTTGTTGGTAGATCTAAAAAAGGTCCATACAACACACCAGTATTTATCGAAAACATTGAGCAATTCACTCAAGTGTTTGGAGGTATTGACAAATCTTTAGAAAAGAAAGGAATGTTCTTCCACAGATCATGTATCGAAACTCTTTCAAGAGGGCCGATTCTGGCATTAAACTTAACTATCGCTGACGCAGCTGATAGAATTGCATTGGTATCTCCAGCAACTAATTCTGGTTCTGAAGGTTTATCAGCAAAACCAGCTTCTGTTCAATACAGCGCTATTTTTGACACTGATAAATTTTGGGTTCCTTCTGATATCAAAACATTAGAAGCAGCAGGTAACACTGATGACGACTCAAACAACGCAATATCTTTCGCTAATATCAAGCAAGAGCCTATTTCAGTTATCGTAAGACAAGCTGCAAATACAGCAGGTTTTGAAATGACAGCAAGAGAATGGTATGGTGAAGGAAATGTTCCTGAAGGAATCGAAGATTTAGAATACGTATCTGACTACATGGTAGATGTATTTGTATTCAAAGGTAATTACGATGCACAAGTATTACAAAATGACCCAACATACGGAGCATTTTTTAATGAGCATGGATTATTAAGAGATCAATTAGCAAAATTCACTGCTTTGAGAGAAGTTAGTTTAGTAGCACAATACACTGGATCAGTTATTCCAGAATTTCAAGATCAAGAAGGTCGTCAATTATATATTGAGACTTTAATTAACTTGGAAGCAAGAAGAACAGGTTTATTCTGTGCTATCAACGAAGATGCTTTAGAAGCAATTGATTTCGTAGGTAAAGGTTTTGATATTTACCAAGATTATAAAGTACTATCACATAGAGTTGCACAAGATGCTACTCCTGATGCAATCACATTGCCAAAACAAATGGAAGTTGATGGTGATCAGTTAACTATTAGAAACGCTAACGCTTCTGATTTAAATGCTTTACAAATCACAACAGATGGTTTCTTAAGAGCTGCTTTAGAAGGAGAATTTACTCCAATTAAAACAATAAGCACATCTGGATCAGATATGGTTATAGAATGTGAAGGAGCTATTAAAGCATCAACATATGAAACGTTTGAAGCTGGAACAGAAGCTACATTCCACGCAGGACCAATTACAGTTGTAGATGGTGACATTATTATAGCATGTCCAGAAGTTGGAGCAGATGTTGCAGGTAAATTATTATCAGCAGGAAGCTTAACAGTTGGAAGTTTCTTATTAGGTGCAAATGGACTTGATTACGTAGGAATCGGTTCAGTTGAAGAATTACAACCACTTGGAGATATAAACGTAGTAAAAATTACTGCAGCAGGTGGAAACGCATTTAGTTCAACTTACGCAGCAGCAAGTGCAGATAAATTAACTGCATATTTAAGAGCTCAATCAGCTACAATAGAATATACTACTATCGAGCCTAACTCGAGAGCAGTTATGCTACCAACATTAGTTGATGATTATTCATTTACTCCACTAGGAGCTGGACAATTTAGATTATCCGCTACTTTAGCTAAAGATACATTTGATTGGTCAGAAGTTTCAGTAGGAATGTATATTCCAGCTGACGGAACTGAATTAGCAAGAATTAAAAGAATTATTAAGACTACTGAAGGTGGTTCTAATATTTATTCATTCGAATGTCACAGACCTGTATCTTTAAGACCAGAATATGCTCTTAAAAGATATGAAGAAAGTACAACTACTTATACAGTATTCCCATTAGCGGCTGCAACACAGAGCGCTAAAACAAAAGCTGAGTTATTAACTCAACTAAGACCAGGAAATGGATTATCAAACACATTAATTGACAAGGACGCAATTACTTTCAGATATGTTGTTGATACATTCGGATCATTGGAAAACAGTGGAATCCTTAATAAAGAAGAAATTACTCAACTTTGTAAAGAAAGACAAAATGCATCTGCAATTCTTAACGCACCAATGGTGAAAGAATTTAAAGGATCAACTAATCCTTCTTTTAAAGACGCTAATACTGGATCATTCGATACAAGATTAGTATCTACTGGTGGTAATTTAGAACTTAACCCTACTGCAGTGTATACATTACCAAGTATCAATGAAGGTGCAAACTTCGGTTTCTACTATGGTCCTGGTCTTAATGTATTAGAGAACGGTAAAACAAAGGTGATTCCACCAGCGGCTTACGTATCTAATAACTACATTGACAAATACTTAAACGCATTACCATGGTCTATAATTGCAGGACCAAGAAGAGGTGTTGTAGGTGGTACAGGTGTACAAGGTTTAGAATTCGCATTTGATAAAAATGATAGAGATTACTTAGAGCCATTTGGAATTAACCCAATCGTATTCGAAAGAGGAGTTGGTTTAACTATCAAAGGTAATAAAACTGCACAACAATCAGTTCAATCAGCATTATCTTCAGCTCACGTGAGAGAAGCAATGATCTATATTGAAGATGGTTTAGCAGAAATCTTGAAAAACTATTTATTCGAGTTTAACAACGCGCAAACAAGATTAGAGATTAAAACTTTAGCAGATTCATTTATGGAATCAGTTAAAAAAGACGGAGGTGTATACGACTATAGAAACGTTATGGACGGAACAAACAACACTAACGAGGTAATCGATAATAACATGGGTATTTTAGATACATTTGTTGAGCCAGTTAAAGGACTTGAAATCTTAGTATCGAGAGTAACTATCTTGAACACAGGAGAAATCGCAACTGGAAACTTTGCATAACAAAATTAGATATATAAAATAAACACATACAAATTATGGCTTTACCACATTATTCAGAAGATCAAACAAGCAAGAAAGGTAAGAATTTCGAACCAGTACAGGCTAACCTATTTGAGGTAACTATTTTACCTCCTGACGGTGTTGCTGGACAAGAGATGTTATTACAACATGTAAACACTATTTCTGGTCTTGCAGGATTACATAAAGAAGTTGCTGCTATCGAACAAAAGTATAAATTTGCTACTAGATCTTATGCTGGTATGATTGATAGTACTGCGTTAGATATAACTGTAAACTTTTCATTGAACTTAAATGATTCTAACCAAGCGTATTTATATAAAACATTACGTCAATGGTACAGAGCACAATACAACCCAGAAACTGGTGAAATGGGCTTGAAAAAGAATTATGTAGGAACAATCGTAATCGTACAATTCAACAGAGAAGGTGATATTTTTAGAAAAGTAACACTTGATGACTGTTTCATCACTTCAGGTCTTGGATTTACAGATGCATTAGATTATTCATCTGCAGAAGTACAAACATTAGAGATCACTTGGAGATCTGATGTATATGCAGAAGAAGTAAACTAATTATTAATTAATTACAAATAAGAAGGTGTATAATTACATCTTCTTATTTTTTGCAAGATAAATATAATATATTATTAACATATCAAATTATTATGAATAACCACAAATTAACAAAAAAACTACAAGTTCTCTTAACGGAGGACGAGGTTTCTTCGGTTAATCGATGCATTTTAAACGATGCAATAGATACTGAAACGAGGCCAGTTTCTGTTAGTGCATGGATAAGAGACTTAATAAAAAAAGAACTAAGTCTACAATCTATTGACCAACAGTCGTTTATTAAAAATAAAGTAAAAAATTTAAATAAGTAAATAACATGAGTAAAGAAAACCAAAACAAAAAAGAAGAAGCTGCAAAAAAAATGCTGGAAGCCAGAGATAGTATCAATGAGCCAGTACAAGACAACTCAGTAGAAGATGTTTCTGTTGAAATGTTAGATGCAGTCGAGTCCAAGGGACTTGGTAAAGTAAACATGGACCAATTCGGACAAGCTAGACCAGATAAAACTTCGGATCAATTCCTAGGTTGGATGGTTTTAGATCAGTCGGAATTACCATCTAATGGTAAATTTTATCCAAACGGATGTGTTATTAAAATTAGATCAGCGAGAGCTGCTGAGATTAGACACTTCTCAACTATGGATGAAGAGAACTATATTGATATGGAAGAAAAACTAAACCATATTGTAGAGATGTGTACTCAGATTATGGTTGGAGATAAGAGAGCATCTTATAAAGATCTTTTAGAAGAAGATAGAATTGTAATTTTATTAGCTATTAGAGATCTTACTTTCCCAGAACCAGAAAATAAGCTAATTCTTAAAGGTAAAACTGAAGCAACTAAAAAAACTGTAGATATTGAATTATCTTCAAGATATTTAGTCGCAACAGAAGTCCCGACAGAAATAGAAGGATATTATAGTTCTAAAGAAAGAACATACGTTATCAAAACTAGATCTGCTGGTGAAATCAGAATGCGTCCACCTTCAATTGGTGTTATGCAAGAAATAACTAAGTATTTAAAGGATCGTCAAGAAAAAGAAGTTGAATTCGATAAAGCGTTTATACAAGTTTTACCTTATATTACGCCTGATTGGAGACAATTAAACTTACCTAAGATCTTTAATTTAGAAGTAGATTACAAAGCATGGGATCAGAAAAAGTTTATGGTAATTTATAGGTTAGCTGAAAAAATGAAAATTGGTGTACAAACAACACTAGAAATGGAATTCGATGGGGAGATCGCAAAAGCCCCTCTTGATTTCCCAGGTGGCATCAAAAGTCTTTTCATTATTTCAGATCTCGCTGGAGAATTACTTTAAGACTAAGTTCTATCTGGGCATACATCTCAGAATGCAACCTTCAGAAATAGAAAATTTATTTTATTATGAATTTTGGTACTATGTAAAAAATCTGTCGGACTACATTAAAGAGAAGAATAATCAGAACAAGGATCAACAAGAACAACAGGCACAACAACAGAGTGAAATGAGCTCTAAATATAAAACGCCTAAGATGCCGTCGGTCCAATCTTTTAAAGCACCTTCTATGAAGATGCCTAAATTTTAAAGATATATAAAGAGTATGGACAAACGCTACATAAGTAGCGTTTGTCTTATACTAAAAAACATACACATATAACTTGGCTCAATTAATTCCAAAATTTCTAGCAAGTGCATTCGAAAGAATGGGTAATAGTGATAAAGCTCTAGAACAAGTAGCAATAAATACTGGAACAACGGCTGCCGCTGTATCGGTGGGTGGTGATCTTTATGAAAAAATGGATGAGCTTGTTAAAGCTCTTGGTGCTGGAGGTGGCGGAAAGAAAGGTGACCTTTCAATTAAAGAAGCATTAGTCCTTAGAATTACTGCAGGTGCCTTAGAACCTATTGGACTTGGTTTAGGAGTAATTATTGACGCGTTAGAAAGAGCACCTGACGGTAAAGAACTTAAACTAAAAATGGAAGCCTTAACTAACGGGCTTTTAGCATTAGGTGATGTTGGTTATTCAATAGTAAAATTTGCTGCAATGATGATTTTAGCATTGCCTCTATTAATAGTGGCTGGTGTGGCCATGTTATTAATAGTGCCTATATTAAAACTCATGGTAGATGGCCTCATGTGGGCAACTAAGAAGTTGGATAAAAAGCAACTGAAGAAAATAGCAATGCTTGGCGAAATAGGCGTTAACATTTTAATATTAGCAGTTAGTTTAGTATTGGTTGGTTTATTAGCAACATTTGCAATGAAAGGTGTCTTAGTAGCTGCAGGTATTATGTTAGGACTTGCAGGTGTTATGTTACTTTTAGATAAAATGGGATTTGATCCTAAAGGAATGAATAAATTTGCTAAGGCGTTAAAGAATTTAGCACTAGGAATTTTAGGATTATCTGTAGGTTTAATATTAATAGGATTTTTAACACAACCAATTTTAATTGGATTAGCAACAGCAATGTTGGTAATATTAACTATTGGTGGAGTATTCTGGTTGATGAATAAGTTGAAGATTGCTAAATCAATGAGAAAGACTAGTAGAGCTTTAGTTTTTGCAGCTATGGCAATTTTATCAGTCTCTGTAGCATTAGTATTGTCTGCATTAATAGTAAAATCATTAGGTTGGTTAGAAGTAGGTAAAGTATTACTACTCGTTGGTGCAGTTGCCCTCACATTCTTTGTAATTAATAAAGTATTAGGTAAGCAATCTAGAAAAGGAGCAATGTTAATGATATTTGCAGCTGGAGCTATATTAGCGGTTGCTGTTGCAATATTTTTAGCCAGATTACTTATAGGACCAGTCAACGCTGAGAATATTCTCGAAACATTCGGAGTTTTAGTAGTTATTGGAGCAGTTGCATTAGTATTTGGAATCGCAGGTTTAGCACACAAATTTATTAAAAAAGGTGCTATAGCCTTGGCTTTCGCTGGAGGAGCGATGATAGTAATAGCAATAGGTGTCTTTGCAATGAAAAAGGCAATTGATGGCATGTCATGGGGTAACCTAGGAATGATTGCGGCCATTATAGTAGGTTTAGGTCTCGCTATGGGAATAGCAGGTGCTGGACCTCTTCCAGGTTTTATTGCGCTTGGATCAGCAGCGATGATAGTTGCAGGTATTGCATTGGTAGTAATTGGAGCAGGAGTTATGGTTTTTGCTAAAGCACTAAAAGATATGACTTGGGAAAAGGTAGGCATGATGGGTGCTATCATAGGAGGAGTTGCAGTGGCAATGGGTCTAGCAGGACTAGGTGCAATTTTCATAGCCGCAGGTGCCGCAGTAATGATATTAGCGGGAGTTGCATTGATTACATTAGGAAAGGGATTAGAAATAATTGCAAAAGTTGACTTTAATAAATTAGGTAATGTAAACAAAAGAGGTTCGGGCGCATTTAATGATTCTGGTGAAATGACTTCCGGATTTTTAGGAATGTTTAAGAGAAAGAAAACTAATTTTGAAGTTGCAATCGAGTCTATTGTAGATTCAATGTCATTAGGTCCACTATCTATTATAGGTGTATTAGCGGGAGCACCAGTTGTATTATTAGCTGGAGCTGCGATGATAAAAGTTGCTCAAGGGTTAGGAGATGTTCAAAAACTTACAGAAAAAGTAAACTTAAAAACTTTAGGTAAAAGTGTAGGTGCAATGGTCTTTACTATTGCAGATGCATTTGGAGCAATTGGTAAGAAATATCCAGGCGGTAAACAATCTTTATTTTCTTCTATAATGGGAGGAGGCGGAGGATCTTTTGTATCACAAGGTGTTTCTTCTACAATGGGAATGGGATCAGCATTATCTGGTATCGCAAGAGGTATGCAGGCAATGGCGAATTTAAAATTCCCAGTAAAATATGATAAAGAAGGAAATCCAATAGAATTTGAATCTATGGATTCTGACGCTCCTGTAAAAGTGGCAGTAAACGCTGCAATGATTACTGGAGTATTAGCAGATGTATTTGGCAGAATAGGTAAGAAATACCCTGGAGGTAAGAAATCTCTATTCGCACAGATAATGACAGGTAAAGGTAATTCACCGGTTGCTGATGGTATATCTTCGGTACAAGGTATGGGTAGCGCACTTACTAATGTTGCTAAAGGATTTCAAGCAATGGCAATGCTAAACTTCCCAGTAGAATGGGATGAAGAAGGTAAGCCAATTAAGTTTGAAACTATGGATATAAAAACCAATGGTAAATTGGTTATGGACAATACTAAAGAGATTGTAAAAGGTTTATCAGCAGTATTCGGAGAAATTGGTTCTAATCCAGATGCAGAATCATCTTGGTGGGGAGGTAAATCAAAAATTCAAAAAGGTATTGATCTTGTAACTGGAGTTGGTACTCCACTTATAAATTTAGCAAAGGGTGTACAAAATATGGCTAGTCTTAAATTTCCAAAAGGATTTGATGCAGACGGTAAAGCAACAGGATATGATACATTAAGTTCACCAGCTGAAGTAATGGAAAAAGTAACTGGAAATACTAAAATGTTAATTAGAGCATTAGTTGAAGTATTTACTGAAATTGGTGGAATGAGTGGAACATCTTCAGATTATTGGTGGTGGGATAATTCTAAATTTACAAAAGGAGCTGAATTAGTTACAACAATGTCAACACCATATCAAAAATTAGGAACAGCACTTAAAGAAGTTATGGCATCTGTCGGTAAAATGGACACTAAATCATTTGCCGGTAAAATGCAAGATATTATTAAAGTATTTGTAGGCGCTGGAGAAGAAGCTCAAGATACAAAACTCCTTGATCATAGAAGGTGGTATATAAAAGCTATGGGAAGTTCATTTGAAAAAATGAAAACCGCAGTTCCAGCTATTGTAAAAGGAGCCAATGGTTTTGATAAGAAAAGAGGAGCAGCATTTTTTAGTTCATTAATTGGAGCCACTGATAAAGGCCAAAGAGTTCAAGGTTATGATGCACAGAAAAAACTATGGTATGCCATAGGACATAGTACTACCAAAATGAGTACTTCTATGCCAGGAATTGCACAAGCAATTAATAACATGGATCTAGCTAAATTAACAGAAGCTAGAACAATGTTTGAAGCATTAGCGGTTCTTAGTGAAGGAGGCAATCCTAATGATATACTCGCTAAAATGGGAGAATCATTAGAAGAGGCAATGTGGAATTTAGGAGAAATGTTACAGACTGTCGCATCTTCGATGCAAGCAAATACAGATCAAATGGCAGAAACGTCTATGGGATCGGATGGTAGTAATGCAGCAGACGACGGAGGAAGTTCGAATAGTGGTGGCAGTGTAGGAAGTGTTAGAATGCCTTCTCAGATGGCTGTTAAAATCACTAACTTGCAAGCTTTAGCAAGAGTCATGAAACAAGGTTATTAAATTTTAATTTTATCTGAAACATTTATAATCTTTATGATATAAGTATCAAATACTATATTATGAGAACATCAACGACATCTTATTATGATTCATCAACACTAACGCATGCATCATATAATTTTACTTCTAAAGATTTAACAGTTCACTTTAATCACGCTACATATGTATATGAAGACGTGTCATTAGAAGACTTTATATTATTTGAAGGAGCCAAATCACAAGGCAAAGCATTAAATGAGTTTATTAAACCAAATTACAAATTTGAGAAATTAGCAGAACCAGAATTAGTAAATGACAGACCTACTATTCCAGGTAGTTTACTAGATGAATTACCACCCGCTGATTATCAAATGGGAAATTAACATAATCTCTTTAGCCCAAGAACTAAATAAATAAACAATATGGAACAAACAGCAGCGTTCGTTTTAGGTGTACTATCAGTGTTGGCAATTGTCGGCGTTTATCGTATGTTTAAAGTGGCATTTAGGGTCAAAGACCTACAGGAAGATATTGATGACCTCAGAAATGTTATCAATGAAATTGAAATGGATCTAGGACAAACTTCGGATTTACTAGACCGTAGAATTGATGGTGAAATTGATAGAGTAGACAACTCAGTTGAAGAACTCTATAAGTACATTGATTCTAGAACTGATAAGATGGAATCAAGATGCGATTCTAAATTTAAAGAAGTAGAAACAAAAATTAAAAAGAAATAATATAAACCTTTGGGCAAGGGAGTTTATGTTAGGAGAAGTGGCAGAGTGGTCGAATGCACTAGTCTTGAAAACTAGCGTACTGCAAGGTACCGGGGGTTCGAATCCCTCCTTCTCCGCAAAAATTGAAACAAACCAAATATACTTTATATAAGTATTAAATAATATTTTAAATTAATGACAAAGGCAAGTATTGTACAACGATTGTTAGATAAAAAAATAATCACAGCTGAAGAAGCCGTAGTTCTACTAAAGAACGAAACCATCAATATTCCAATGTATACTCCGAATCCTTATTTTAGTGATCCGAACTGGTCAACTCCACCTCCAGTATGGTGTAAAGATCAAGATAATACAACCAGTAACATCGATTAAATAATAAACTGATGAAAAAGCGTAAACAATCACGTGAGGATTATAATCCCGAAGAAAGAAAGCGTAAGATTAACTTTAAGAAAAAGAAACAACGCTATGAAGATAACTACTTTGATCCTAAAAGATTAAGTGAATTGGAAGATTTTGATGAAGAACATGAGTGAAGAAGATTTTATTTATAGACACATTGAGAGCATATTAGATGTTCCAGGTGATCTTAGTTCTGGTATCAATGGTTGTATACTCGCAAGTGCATATGATAGAACCTGCCGTATTCTAAAAGAACACGGAGCAACGAAACCACTAATAGTAGATACTATAGATGATCCAGAATGTGAATTGACATATTTAGTAGAAAATGGACAATAAAATGATATTTTGGGATGAGATGTGGAATCAAAGTACACCGACTCCAACACCAACACCAACTATAGAATGTTGTGGTGAATGGGATAAAGATGGTAAATGTAATTGTAAAGAATAAAATGGAATTAAATTACTCAAGACTAAACGGCGAATATATCTCATGGTCATTAACAAATGGTGATGGTAGAAATGAACAAGATCTGAGATTTGGACAATATTTATACTCTAAATATGATAACATGAAAAACTTCACCGATGTATTTTATAAAGAATCATGCGAAGAAGTATATTCTATATTACTAACAGATTTACATAAACTAGAAGCATAATGGGATTATTACAAAAAATAGCGTGGAGAACACGTAAATGGAATTTAAAAATTAATATATTAGACATTTTCATTCATGATGGAGATGGTTGCTGGGGTTTTACATTTTTAGAAGTCGTTCATAATTTTAAACCAAGAGCTTTACTTGCATTTGAATTTAGATTACCAAATGGCGGAAACATTAAACAATTCAGTATTGACAATTGGGATTTCTTATTTCTTAGAAGTTTTCTTTATAACCAATGGGAAGCATTGGATGAAAGACGAATGTGGTCAGGTCCTCTTTCCAAGTGGGATGAAATTAAACTAAATATTTTAAGTAAAATTTTATAAACAAATATAAAACTCTACATATAAACTACATGAAAATAATACTAGTAGGCAAAGCAGCATCCGGAAAGGATTTTTTAAAACACAGATTACACAAAAAAGGATTTACAATAGGTGTAAGTCATACTACTAGATTACCTAGAAATAGCGAAATAGACGGAGAAGATTATCATTTTGTAACAGAAAATAAGTTTAAAGAAATGATAGTTAATGGTGATTTCATAGAGTATATGGAATTTAATGGATGGTATTATGGACAAACTGAAACAGATTTTGAAAATGCAGATATAATGATTATGTCTAAAGATGGTTTAGATATGTTGCCACAGCAATATAGAAATCAATGTATCGTTCTTTATTTAGATATTGATAGAATGACTAGAATTGAAAGACTTAATTACAGGAATGATGTAAATGATTCTATCATGAGAAGAATGAACACTGACGATCAACAATTTGCGGACTTTAAAGACTATGATATTAAAATAAAAAACGCAGATTTTTAAGAGAGATAAATAATAAACACAATTAAACAATTATAATATGAACACAAAGTTAAAAACACGTCAAACAGAATTGGCAGTTGAAATCGATGCATTACAGACTGAAGCAGCAGAGAAACGTTTTGAAATTACATTTGATAATGTAAAAGCAATCAAGACAGTTCAAGAACACCTTAATAAAGGTTATACTTGGAAAACACAAAACGCTGCAGTAGTCGTATCTTTGTATGATCAATTTAAAACACAAGGTAAAAATCTAACAGCTGATTCTGATCCTGTTATTTCTTTAAGGGGTCATGAATTAAATGCACTTTATCAAGCACTTCTTAATGTAGAAGGAACTGGAATTGAAAATGCACGTAGATTTATTACTATGTTAACCCAAATAGGTGAAGCTGTAGGAACAGCGATGCAAGATTTAAGTACTATGAATACTACGTTAAATGATATGCATGCTGAATTAGCAGAAATTGATGCTCAGTTAGATGCTGATGCTAACGTGGAAGTAGTTTCACCAGAATTAGAAACTGTTAAATCTACAAAGTAAGATTTAACCATTAATAAAACAATAAAGCGATAGGTCAAAGTATCTATTGTTTTATTGTTATTTTACAAGTAAAAAACTATAATAACCTCATATGAAAATATTTGTAACATCTAATTTACAGTTAGGTAGACCAGCTGCCATAAAGCAATATAAAAGATCATACACTGATGTAGATCAAATGACTGATGATCTTATATTAAAATGGAATGAAACTGTAAAAGCAGAAGATACTGTGTTTTATCTTGGTAATTTTGCGCATGATCCTAAAACGGCTCAAGATGCATTACAAAGATTAAATGGTAATATTAAATTTATTGAAGGCGATTATGATAGCTCTATTTCTTTATTACATGATAAGGGCATGTTACCTACTAGATGTTCTATTCTTAGATGTGTAGATAAAATTGAAGGATTTAATGTAGCGGTGTCTTATTGGCCGTTAGGAGCATGGCCTGAAAAAGCAAAAAAAGCTTGGTCCATTATAGGTTATCCAAATAAAAAATATAAATCAGATCCTAAAAAGAGAATCATTAATGTCTCTACTGATTTATGGGCAAATAGACCACAAGAGCTAGAAAAGCTACTTGGCATCTTCTCAGATTTTTAATTTACAACTTTTCCGAAAATAAACGCTTAAATATTTTTTTATGTCGTTTATTTGTGGTATATTAGTAGTATAATTAAAACAGAGAGAGTCATATGCAAATAAAAATTAACAAACAACAAGAAGAAGTTTTAAAGTCAGCCTTAGAAGATTACATTCAAAATCTTGTAGGTAGAGGTCGCAAATACAATAATGCTGTTGAAATCATAAACACCATTAACAATGCGGGACTAGTTAAGTTAGAACGTACACCAAGAGTCTTTATTAAAAAACAATACATGTTCACCTTTGAAGAAGGAGGTTGGAATACTGTTTGGGCTAAGACATTGCCAGGTGCAAAAAGACAAGCTATCAAAGAATACAAAGATTCTGAAAATCTAACAGTACGTTTAGATTCAGTACACTTAGCAACTAAAAAAGGATTAGAATCAGCAATGAGTCTATTTTACTAATTGTTCGTAACTTTTGAAAATAAATCTAAAAAAGCTTTCCCGTTTAAATAAAAAGTGTTATATTAGCCCTATAATTAAAAACTAAAAAAAATAATAATATGCCAAAACAACTCAGTTACCGCGAACTATCAGAAAATTTTATCAAGTCAAAATCAGAAAAAGATTACAATGCGTTATATCAACGCGTAAAACCAGGACTTAGAAATTATATTTCAAATGTAGTCAAAGATGTGAATGCCACAGAAGATGTTCTAACAAACACACTAACTAAAATGTGGACTAAGATTGATCAATATAATCCATCATATCAAATCACAACGTGGTTATACAGAATTGCATTCAACGAATGTTTAGGTTGGATACGTCAACGTAATTCTAAATATAGTATTGAAACTATGAAAGAATACGGTATTGAAATTTCTGATCAATATGCTCACACATCAGCTCGTGATTTATTGATTGAGAACGAAACAAAAACAGAATCAGATTGGTATGAAGAAGATGATTATTTACAAGCACGTTATGAACTAGCTCTTGCAAATATAGAGTCACTAAAACCAATGTATAAAGAGATTATTGAAGATCGTCTTCTTAACAATATGAAATATGAAGATATTGCTGCTAAGCATGATCTACCACTTCAAACTATTAAAAACAGAATCCGTAGAGGTAAATCTATTATTGCAGAAAGTATGGATTATTAATATCATGAAGAAGTATAAATCAATAGTAGATCACATATGGAATTGTGGGTGTGGTTCAATGAATTCACCTTACAGAACTGTATGCGGATTTTGTGGAGCTGAAAATAAAAATTCAGATAATCAAGAAATAGAAAAAACAATAAAAAATTCACAAATACCATAAACAAAATAAAACACATTGGTATAATATAAGTGAACAACAAAAAAAAGGTTCTTTGATTTATTGGTAGAGAAAATACGTATGCTACTGTGGTGGAATTGGTAGACACGATGGACTTAAAATCCATTGAACAGTAATGTTCGTGCCGGTTCGACTCCGGCCAGTAGTACAAGTATGGACCAGTAGCTCAGCTGGATAGAGCATCTGCCTTCTAAGCAGACGGTCACAGGTTCGAATCCTGTCTGGTTCACCAATATCGATACGCTCCGTTCGTCTAACGGTTAGGACATTAGGTTTTC